>Ga0247837_1000235_pt1 | contig 112929 bp, 78 predicted proteins | sample LaCtaG_2_FD_187115 | JGI IMG/M metagenome (GOLD analysis project Ga0247837, IMG submission 187115) | Freshwater microbial communities from meromictic Lake La Cruz, Castile-La Mancha, Spain - LaCruzMarch2015_14.5m | ecosystem: Environmental > Aquatic > Freshwater > Lake | place: Spain... | reverse complement strand
ATCCACATGTGCAGTTCCTTAGAATCCACTCTCGTCCTAGTCATTTGTGCATTTAGTGAAACTTGTGCATTCGGGTCGAAAGCTAGGCCTGCAGTCTCCATGTTGAGAAATACAGTGCAGACCGCTGGTTTCTCCTTACAGCCTTGACGACAGTGAGTATACTCACATTATTTCCTTGATCCCTGGCAAATGCTTTCTATTTCTCAGAGTTTGTGAATTGGTGGAATGCAGAGAGTACTTGTCAGAATATTCAAGCAAACGCCCCAGCCTACCCTTGGATTTCTGACATAGAGTGAGAAGTTTTGAAACTGGGCTGAGGACATCTACGAGTGCAAGGACAAATAAATACATTGGTGAGGTAGATGACTCTGTGAGTTATTACAACGACTTATCTTGAAGTCTGAACTCAGTGCATGTCCGAGTCAGAAGAGGCAATGCAAGTTGCCAATTCTGAACTGCTTCAGGACTGCAAAGAAGTATGGGGGATAATTATATGCAGACAGCGAACTTGCTTTGCTCTGTATGGGGCAGCCGCCCGGCTGAGGCCTTTGTCATTGCACTTCCCTTGAGACTTTGCTTTGCGTCTACTGTGTGCACAGTATCAAGAGAGGAGGGAGAACTCATCATATTTTACAAATTACCCAGCTGCCCTACTACAAGGACCCAGGCTATACGCAGCGGATTCAGACTCGCCTCGAGCAATTCCCTCAGGTGCGCACTCAAGCCCTCCAACAAATTACTTCGGTCGATGTCGCTATTGAGGAGTTCAAAGAGGCCATAGACAAGGCTGTCGAGGAACTCATGCACTATCGGAATAAGACTGAGGAGAAATTGCAGACACTGATGACTGAATTGAGCAGAGAAACAGAAACTGCCCTTAAGGAAGTGGAGAGGGCCAGCCCACACTCACCTCTCGCCTGGGAAGTGCGTTGAGAGCACTTGCTGTCCCTTCCACTCTTTTCCTACAGTCTTCACACCTCTTCGCCTCGAACTGCTGTAGCTTTCAGCGCCCAACTGCACTTCCAGACTGGTTTCTTTGCTGCTATAGCAGGGGATAGTATGGAGTTGCATGACTTCAACACTCGGAAAAGCACAAAGCACACACTGCCTGTTAAGGTGTGGAGTGGGGATGTATTGGTGGATAGAACCACTGTATGATAGTGGGAAGGAGGTACTGCTACTGGACCTACTCACTCTCCAAATCACTCCTCCGGCCCCTCTCCTCACTCCCAGAAACCGAGTAGGAGTGCCTCAGGTGTGTTTGCCTTTGGGGGAAATGATAGTACAGGGACACTATAAAGAACTGCTCTACCTCCGCTAATAAGCACAGGGTAGTGGAGAGTTTCAGTCCCGACACTGAGACCTTTACTGTGCTGCCTGTCTCTCTGCCTGCAGATTTAGGGCTCGGCTGTGGCTCAGTCACTTTCATCGTCGACGGGGAGCTGATTCTACTGACTAACAGGCAGCAAATGGCCCGTTGGAGAGTAGAAATCGAGACTGAATTCCGTGTCTCAGCTGTGGACAGACAATGCTACAGCTATCAGCCTCCTCTCATTATGGACGCCGTGGTCTACATTTCCAATGCCGTTGGATTTACGGTGGAGAAGTGGAGTGTGGAGGCGGGTGGTTCATTTAAGTCATAGTTAGCCAACTGTGTACTCCTAGAATAGCTCGAATAGGCCAGATTTAGTACTTAGATAAAAGCTCTTGTGCATACTTGTGGCCTCAGTCATTAAGAATAGTAATTTCGCTTTTTCTAATCACAGTGTCAAATTCCGATTCGAACAGTGAGCATAGCTATGTCGATGTCTCCTTTAGCAGGTGATAGAGAGAGGAAAGGAGAAGCTCTTCCAGTTAATAGGTTAATTAATTGTCAAATCTGATAGATGCCTCGATCCAAATGCCACGTTTTCAATGAAAGTAACAGCTGAACTCGGCTCTTAGACTGAGCACCTCTCACTGATTTCGCAGTCTTTTCCTCCTTGTAACTTAGGTGTCGCTTTTAGGGATTCAGTAGATCTGCATTTAAACATGCCAACTACCTGATGATCATTGTCAGTCGAGAATCAAACTCTAGGCCTTCGGAGTGCTGGGAAAAGGGAAAAATCGTAGAAACAGCCTGCGACTATCCTTCCTTGAAGAACTCAATATGAGTTTCTTGTCCCAACACAAGAGTTACCTCGTCCTTCCAGAGTACAGACTCTCGTCTTCACCAAGGGCAGAACGATGAGTCGAATACAGCAATAAAGCATACAAATTCACCTTCAAAGAAAGCAGTGGGACTGCTTTTCTCCCAGCACTTCCCGCTTGATGGTTTAGTTCAGTTGTCCTGTGAGCTGAATTTCCACAGTGCCAAATGGGCAAACTTCTTATCAAGATACTCATCTGACTGGGCGAGAAATAAGGTCTTTCCATGACTTAATAAGGAGCCTGCGGCCGTGCATTCTCTTCTGGGATAAAAGGACCTGAAAATAGGTTGATTGAAGTGCTTTCAATTGGCAGATCAGAGACTGCACAATAGCCTCACTCCCGTCTTCCGCAGAAGAATGTAGACTTTCAAGTAGTAATGAACCCAGTCTGTTCCAACTGCAGACAAGCTCCAGTCTACGGCTCCAGCGGACTGTGTCCCGCTTGCACTGCCCAGTACGCAGTTCTGCCTGCAAATCCCGAGAACATCGACCCTTCGCAGCCCTGGGCCTGTCCCTACTGCTCTGCTGCAAACCATCCAGGCCAGCCTACTTGCTGGCAGTGCAAAAAAGTCAATCTAGGGCTGGTGCAGGCTCCAGTGCAGGCTTCTCTACCCACGACCCAACCTGCAGTTGTGTATTGGCAGTGCACTTGCGGCTATGCATTCAACACTGGGTCCAAATGCAACAACTGCAAACTAAACAAGCCGGTGACTCCGTGGAAGTGCAGTGCGTGTGGGTATGAGTACAACTTGTATGAAGCCTGTGAGAAGTGCAAGAACTCCAAAGTCCAAGGAGCGCATCCCCCTCCGACACTCACTACCGCTCCTCAAAAGAAGCAATCTCCGCAGTCACCCAAGAAGGGAAGCTGCTGCGTAGTCTTCTAGTATGGCGCTACAGCAGAAACTGGGCTTCTCGCCGCTGCGTGTGGCTGCTCCGAGTCCTCCCTTGCAGTCCAAACAGTCCTCTCAGCCACTCAAAGCAGCCCAGTTGCTCCGCCGCTCCGACTCTAAACTGGTCCTCACAGAGGAAGCCAAGACCTTCCTTCTGGCTCAAGGACAGCTCCGCATAGTGAGCATCTGCGGGCCTGTTTCAAGTGGAAAGACCAGTCTGATCAGCTCCCTCGCTGAGACTTGGCTGGAAGCGGGCAAAGCACGCACACAGGGAGTGTGGGGAGTGATGCTGCAGGACTGTCTGTTGCTGGACACGGAAGGACTCAGTGCAGAGAGCCAGCAACTCGCAGCCCTGCTGTTGCTGCTCAGCTCTCTGTTGGTGTACAACTCCGTGGGCACAGTGAGTCGTGGAGTGATGGCGCAGCTTCAAGTCTTCAGCGAAGCTAGACGCTGGCTGGGCGGTGGAGACCTCTTGGCTTTCTGCGCCCAGTTCCGCCCTCACGCCCCTGCCTTTCTCTGGCTGCTCCGTGACTTCGCTCTTCCTCTCCAACTCACTCCCAAGGACTACCTGGACGACCTACTTCGCCTCGAAACTAAAGACGTGGCAGAAAGTCGAGACTTGCTGCTAAATCTGTTCCCAAGCAGAGAGTGTCTGGCGCTGCCCAGGCCGCAGGGGTCCTCAGACCCAGCCTTCCAAGCTGCACTCGAACCTGTGCGCACTGCCTTCCTGCAGGCGCCACTGAAGACGCTCTGTGGCTTCAAGCTATCAGGAACCCTGCTGTGCACGATCTTAACAACTGCCCTGGAGTCACTGAACAGCAACCAAGCCGTGCACCTGCACAGCCTGCAGAGGAAACTAAAAGAGCAGGAAGGCGCTGCGCTCCTGAACAGTCTCAAGCAGAACTACCTCACTCACATGAACCTGCAGCTCCAGCAAATGCCTTACAGTGAAGGGGAGTTGGCCTCTCGTCTTCACTTCATTCGCCGGGAAAGCCAAGCCACCGCCTTGGAAGCCGTCACGAAGGGAGAAGACTGGGCGGAGACTTTGGATGAGTTCGAGCACTTTGTACTAGAAAACGAAAAGTTCATGCGAGAAGCCAACGACACTGCGGCTGAGGCTTTCAACCAGCGCCTTCTCACTCGCTGTTTCAACACATTGGATGAGCACTCTTCAGAAGCGGCTTGGAGACAAGCGACAAACAGCTACGCAGATGAGGCAGTGGGCAGTTCCCAACTAAGGATCCTGCTGGGCTACCTGACAGACCACCCAGTCACAGGAGGCTCGAAGCAGCTTGCGCAGTTAGTAGAAGTGCTGGAAAGCCAGTTGAGGCAGGAAAGAAGGAAGAAGGAGCGATTGGCGAGTGAGTTGGGGCGACTGGAAGAGGTCAAGCGAGGGCCGGACGAGGATGTGGATGCACTCTTGGAGCGCTTGAGTGCCCAGATGCAAATTGCACGCCCTCCTGGTATGAGCAGAGAGGCCTTTTTGGAGAACATCTTGCAAGAACTGGCCAATAAAGCTATGCAGACTTCCCCTAGGCCACTTTCCTCTGCTCGTCCTTCTCAGTCCCCCCGAGCCTCTTCCAGACCACAAAGCCCTCCCAAGGCTCCTGCGCAGCCTGCCAAGCGCCCCACTGCCCGCACCCAGGACCAAGCGTGCTGTAGGCTAATATAACGCGCCCTAATGGAAGAACTCGTGCAGCGTCTCGGTCCCGACTTCGAGAAGGCCAACGTCCTGAGCGTGTCCGAAGTAGCTCACCTGATGCGGAAGATCAAGGAGGAAGAGCCAGAGTCGCGAGTGTTCCACCAAGCCCAGTTCGAAAAGACTGTGACTTACGTGGAGCGCTTCAACGCCTTTAAGGACTTCGACGTCACGTACCAAGTGCGGAAACTACTAGAGAGCTACGAGTTCCCGGGTGAGCAGAGACTCGACAACTTGGAAATCGCGCTGCTGTCCAACCTGTGTCCGGAGGGAGCGGAGCAGGCGAAGGCGCTGGTGCCTTCGCTGGGCAGGCTGGGTGCGGATGAAGTGCTGGGCAAGGCGTGTGCGGAGCTGCGCAAGCTCAGGTCTAGTCTGTAATGAGGTTTGCTGCCACGCCTGCCTGGACTCTGTTGGGTCGGCACGCTGAAAGTCAAGAGCTGAGTCCTGGCCCCGGAGCCTACTCCGCTCAGCTGACTCGCTCCTCCCCCCGCTACTCTTTCGGCCAGCGTCCTGCCCCTCTCCGAAGCATCACCCCCGGGCCAGGCGCCTACGACAGTGCATCTCTGCACCCTTCCAGTCCTCGCGCTGTCCTCTCCACTTCCAGTCCTCGCACTCCGAGGTACAGAGACGACTCTCCAGGACCTGGCGCTTACCAAACTGAGAGAAAAAGCGAAGGTCCCTGCTTTTCGTTAAGCAGCAGACATAAAGACCGGGCAGGCGAGGGTCCCGGCCCCTGCGCTTATTCCCAGGAGCTGCAGCCGAATGGACCAAGTTGGAGCTTTGGAAGGAAGTCTGGGACTACAGCTGTGAGGGAATCGCCTGCTCCAGGGACCTACGAGCCTCCCTCCAGTCTGCGGCAAGGCGGTTTCTCCTTGGGCGCTCGCTTGTCTGGAAGGGTACAGAAGGAAGGGCCTGGACCAGGGGCCTATAGCACTGAGTTGAAGCCGTCCTCACCAGCCTATGTACTGGGGCGCAAGGCTAAAGAGGGAGCTGACAGAGACCGGTCTCCTGGGCCCGGCGCTTACTCTCCAGTGCCGCCTTCCTCTGTGCCAGTCCGCAGCTTCGGCAAGCCTCACTATGATATTCTGAGCACGTGGACGAACTGTCTGAAGCCTTCAGACACTCCTGGCCCTGGCCACTATGAGACTGCCGGCCTCGAGGCAGTGAAGGGAAGACCTCAGTCAGCAGTTTTCCCTCGTAGTTCACGAGAGCAAGGGTCTTCCGAAGGCTCCCGCACCCCTGGTCCGGGCCAGTATCACGCTTTAGACTGGGAAGCAGGTCCGAAATGGGGGTTCGGAGAAAGAACCAAAATAACTGAAAGTGGGAAAGATGCGCCTGCTCCAGGCACATATGAAGTCACGAATCCAATAGGAACAGGAGGATTTTACATGGGTGTGAAGCTGGAGACGAAAACTGAAAGTCCCAGTCCAGGCCCTGCCGCTTACAACCCTGCCCCAATAGCTCCCTGTCCAGTACCTCGCATAGCCACTCCCACTCCCACTTTGAAGACTCCTGGAAGTGCCAGTCCAGGCCCTGGAGCCTACAGTCCTCACAGCCACCCTACAGGTCCCCGCTACTCCCTCTCACCAAGGAGGGATGAGGAGCAGAGGAAAGAGGGACCTGGGCCAGGACAGTACGACCTGAGTCGCTACTATCTCATCAAGGCCAGAATTCGAGGAGTCAGACTGGATAGTGGAGAGAAGCGTAGTTCTGCGGTGGAGTCGAACGAGCCAGGGCCTGGGCAGTATCAGCTAACTGCGCAGACGGATGGACCTTGCTGGGGCTTTGGCCACTCTGCTGTTGAGTCTCCTTCGAAATCGCAAGGTCCTGGGCCCGGAGCCTATGACGTCCAGCTCCAAAGCAGTGGGCCAGCTTTCACACTGAAGAGCAGGCTGGAAGAGTCGCCGAGGAGAAACACCACTCCAGGACCAGGAGCCTACAACCCCATGCTTCCACCCTCTATTCCGACTGCTACCATTAAGGGGAGACTAGCGGAAACGCCAAGTAGCGACACAAGTCCTGGACCTGGAGCGTATAATCCAGCGTTGCTTCCTTCAAGTCCTACCGTTACTATGAAAGGAAGACCAGAGGTAACCCCAAGAAGTAGCGCAAGTCCAGGGCCTGGAGCCTATAGTCCCGTTTTGCAGCCTTCAGGTCCTACGATTACTCTCAAGGGAAGACTAGAGGAATCGCCAAAGAAGCAGACGAGTCCTGGACCAGGAATCTACAGTCCTGCTTTACCTTCTTCAGGTCCTGCTGTAAGGATGGCAGGACGTAAACGTGAAGTAGTTCAGCCCTCCAGTCCAGGGCCTGGGGCATACCAACTTCCCTCGGCCTGGGGCAGTCCTCCGGCCTACTCACTCTCTCCTCGACTGGAAGAAAGCCGCTGTGAGCGTGGTCCTGGGCCAGGTGCAGTGCTCCCTTTACCCTCTTTCTCGCCTGTTTGGAGTTTCCCGCAGGAGCAAAGAAAGGCACTGGACTACGGGGAAATGCCTGGACCCGGACACTACCCCTTTCGAGTGTCTGTTCCTGACCCAATTCGCTCTCCTAGACCTCAGCGATAGTCCTTCCAGACTTAAACAATGGCTTCAGTATTGACTCCCACACTCCACTGAAGTCTAAGCGTCTACACTAGTGTAGTGCAGCCACAAGGCTAATCTAATGGCTTGGGTGCTGCTGCTGCTTTCCGGCCTAGCACTAGCGGACGAGCTGTCGCACACCTACGAAGTAGACGAAGCAGTGACGGTGTGGTTCAACAAGGTGACTCCGCGACACAACCCCCAAGAGACGTACGCTTTCAACTCACTGCCTCTGTGTCGGGGCGACTCCTCAGCCCCTGAGCGCACCTATGCGCTGGGCCTTGGTGAAGCCATTGAAGGCTTTGAGATGCAGGACAGTCGCATGGATGTTCGCTTCCTGCGCGAGGCGAAAATGAGACGGCTGTGCTCGGTGCAGCTCTCTGCTTCGGACTCGCTGAGAATGAGAGAAGCGGTGCGGGAGCAGTTCTGGCTGCAGCTGTTTCTGGACGACTTGCCAGTGTGGGGCCCACTGGGGAAGGAAGTTGCCGCTGAAGACAAGAGCTTGGGATTTGTGTACACACACCTCAGCTTGCTGGTTTACCACAACGACAAGCAAATCATTCAAGTCCTCTACCAGCCCGAAGAACTCGTCCAGCTGGAAAGTCCCGACGAAGCCATGGAAGAGCAAGCCCTGGACTTCTTCTACTCCGTCACCTGGCTGCCCACCTCCACACCCTTCGAAGCCCGCCTCAATGTGTACAAAGACCCAGGCTTCTTCGAAAGCAACGTGCACTGGTTCTCTATCCTCAACTCCTTCGTGATGGTGCTGCTTATGTGCTGCCTCGTCGGCCTCATACTCAGCAGGACCCTGTCCAAGGACTACGCGCAGTACGACAAGCAGGAACAAGAGATGGACACACTGGGGGCGGTGATCAGTGACTCTGCTGGGTGGAAGCAGATCTCGGGAGAGGTGTTCAGAGCGCCCAGTTACTTGCTGCTTTTCACTGTCTGTATGGGGGCAGGGGCGCAGCTCCTTGCGGTGACGCTTTCGTTGTTGCTGTTGTGTCTGTTTTACCCGGTTTACACAGAGCGCGGCCGTATGACTTCGCTGCTCCTGGTGCTGTACTCCCTCTTTGCAGTGCTCGGAGGACTGCGCAGTGGGAGTTTCTACGTGCAGCAGCGAGGACGCGCCTGGATCAAAGCAATGCTTGTGTCCTTATTCACAGTGCCCTTCGTAGTGACTGTGGTGGTGCTGAGTCTGAGTGTACTGGCGACCCTCCACTCTGCCTCGGCCTCCCTGCCTCTGCTGAGCCTTGTGGAAGTCCTGGGACTGTACCTATTCGTGGCAGTGCCGCTGCATGTGGAAGGCACCATCCTAGGCCGCAGCTACCTTGCAGACCCCAAGTACCCGTGCCAAGTCAGTATGGTGCGGCAGCCCATTCTCCGCCAAAAGCGGTGGTTCCAGCAGCCCCTCAACCTGTTCCTCCTCGGCGGCCTTCTGCCTTTCGGCAGCATATCAGTGGAGACCTACTTCATCTTCAGCAGCTTCTGGAACTACAAGCTGTACTACGTGTACGGCTTCGGCCTGGCTGCGTTCCTGCTGCTGCTCGCCACTCTCGCCTGCGTCGCCATCGTAGCGACCTACTTCTTGCTCAGTGCTGAGGACTACCGCTGGCCGTGGGTGAGTTTCCTGACGGCTGGCAGCACTGCTGGGTACCTGTTCCTGTATGCAGTCTACTACTACGTGGCGAGGTCCAACATGACTGGCTGGCTGCAGTGGAGTCTCTACTTCGGGTATGTGGGGCTTGTGAGTTTCTGTCTGTTCCTGCTGTGTGGGGCAGTGGGGCACTTCGCAGCCTACCAGTTCGTGCGGCTCATCTACACCCGCGTCAAGCGCGAATAAGCTAGAAGAGAATCTGGCGCTTAGTTCTTCTTTCCCTGGCCTTCTCAATCATCACCCACGACTCCTCATCCGTCCGATACAGCATGTAGATCAGACACAGGAAGATCAGGAAGCAAATCACGCCAGTGCCGAAAGACCACGCCTTCGCACTGTCCACGTTGAACTTGAACCCGCGCTTACGCTTCTTCTCCCACTCTTGCTTGTACCGCTTCATGACAGATGGAGCAATGGGGATGATGGGCAGGTAGTCGAACTCCTCCACTGGCTTCATGCGGATGAACTTGTTGGGGTTGATGTTCTCGATGGCGCCGGGGAGGTTGAAGTTGACGGCGAAGTACTTCCGGTACTCCATCATTTCCTCTTCGTTCCTCACATTGGCGGGCACTAGTTCGCCCTTCGATTGTAGTGCTTCGAAGTGGTGGTCCCGCTCGGACCCGTACAGCTCGAGTCCCCACGACCCATACACTGTCCTCTTCTTCTCTAGGAACAGGTCGAAGCTGTCAGTCACTTGCAGGGAGATTGCGCTTTCCAGCTGCTGCATTGGAGTTGGCTTGGGACTCTTCATGGCTTCCTGGATTTTCTCGAGAATGTGAAGCATAGGGAGGATTTTGCCGTCCTTCGCTGCCTTCTGGTGTTCGAGGATGAGTGCACGCCTCGGAGCCTCAATTCTTTTTATTCGCTTGAGATCTGCTTCCGAGAAGACAGGCTCGAGAACTGCGGAGGGCGCAGGGGCAGAGGCCGTGGACGGCACAGTGGTGTTCAAAGCCCGGGCGCCCAGTCTCAGCAATCTCAGACTCAGCATATATGTCTATCGAGCAATGAGCCTACTATGCTGCCAGACTAAAGGTCTGCACTCGGAAAACAAAGCCCAAGTGCTGCAGTAGCCAGCTACAGAGAACACTGCTATGTGCCGTTATCTGCTTCGTCGACTGTCCCGGCCAAGTCTGTGTTAGTGAAACGGGTTGATTGCTACCACCATATTACCCTGTCCCTAACACCTGTTAATAATTAACAAAGCGATGGATAGCTCGCCGGAAGGGAAATGCAAGTTGACCGCGGAAGTGCAGAAGAGAATCAGGGAAGTCGTGCGCATCACACCGCCCCACCACGACCTGTACGGACGACGAATGTCCATAGCGGAGGGATGGCTGCCTGAGGAAAGCAAGGATTAGTGTATATAACCCTTCAGATAGTCAGAGATTTCTCCCCGGATTTAGAAGTACCCGAGACTTTTGAGCCACAAGACACTAAGACGACCCTATGGTCAGTTTTTCCTGCAGATCAGGCTCTAGCAGGAAAGCTATGAGCACTCTTGTCAGATCTCTAGGTAGCATCAAACAAGCAGTGGTTCAGAGGGATTCAGGAATAAAAGCCGTTTTGCCAATACGCGGACTTCAGGCTTTACCACAGTTCTGGCTATCCTACTCTCTTTTGGCTGGGACTCACTCTAGGGTAGCAGGTGCTATTTAGTATGTTCCCGCTCTTCTGACCAGTCCACTGCAGGACCAAGCCAGTGCTTAGACGTGCTCTTGCCGAGGATTTCCCTCGAAGCAAGCATCATAAAGGCGGAGTCCCCTTTCCTCCCCTTCACTAGGCCGATTTCTCCCCTTCTCCGCTGCTTAGCCCACTGCAGCTGCTTGCGACTAGGCACACCAGGCAAGCTTCTGATAGTGACCTTCACAGCAGACGAGTCCACAGTCCTGCTAGAAACAGGGCCGAGCATCAGACCGGTCCTGGGCAGAGTCAAAGGCCCTAAGCGCATGTGTTCATCCACCACAGCTCTGAGACGAGTTCTGGCCAGTCTGTGAGTTGGTGCTGAGATCTTGGGCAGGCGAAGTGAGGACAGACTCATGGAAGCAGTCTGCAAAGATGGGAGACTTAGTGCCGCCTGACTACTTGTTGAAGGCGAAGGAGTTTGAACGGGTGTTTGTGCGCAAAGAAGGCTTCGGGAACCTGCGGCAGCAGGCAGTGGATGGACACCTGGGCGAGCTGTGCAATCGTCTCACGTGTTGGCGAGTTTTCTTAGGACTGTTTCCAGAAACAGGGTCTCTGCAGGACTGGGCCGAGGCAGCGACTTCCTACAGGTCAGACTACAGTCAGCTGTGTGAAGAGCTGCAGAGTGTGCCCACTTCAGACCAGGACCTGACCATCAACAACCCCCTGTCCTCCGCCCAGTCCAACCCCTGGAACAGCTTCCACCAGGACAATGAACTCAGAGAGCGCATTCGTATGGACATTGAACGCACCTACCAGGAACGGCCGCTTTTCCAGCACGAGGAAATACAGAACATGCTCACTCGCATTTTGCTCATATGGGCGAAGAAGCACCCGGAGCTCGGGTACAAGCAGGGCATGAACGAGCTACTCGCAATTGTGATGTTCATTGCCTTTTGCGAACATTGCCCCAGAGAAGTGGAAGTGTCTGAGGAGGCGGAGGAGAGTCTGCGGGTGCTGAACGACCCACTCTCCCTAGAGGCAGATGTATTCACACTGTTCAATAAAGTCATGACACTCGGTGTCAGTGACCTTTTCAACCCCGTGCTCAAGACTACCCAGCGTCCCGCCAAGAACCTCTTCTCCTGGGACCACGAAGCAGACAAAAACACGCTTATCAACCAGGACAAAAGCCAGGAAGCAGGCGTTTCCCTGGTGCTGCGACGTTGCCACCGCATCCACCACCGCTTCCTGCAAGCCATCGACTTAGACCTGTACCGCCACCTGGAAGCCCAGGCAGTGGAGCCACAAATGTACCTACAGCGCTGGCTTCGCTGCTTGTTGAGTCGAGAGTTGACGTTAGCGCATACACTTGTAGCCTGGGACGCTATGTTCGCGGCACTGGGACTGGGCATAGAGAACCACAACGAGGCGCTGACAGGCCCGCTGAGTGCAAGTGGGGAAGTAGTGCTGTTGGACTTTATCTGCGTGGCGATGCTTGTGTTTGTGCGGAGGTTCTGTGAGTACTAGGCAGTGTTGGAGAATGACGCAACCGGGGCCTTGCAGAGACTGCTCAAGTACCCGCCGATTGAAGACATCAGGGAAATAGTGGCTATGGGGCTTAGTTTCCAGACGTACATATTAGGAGGCTGCGCGACTTCCAAGCCTTCAATCATCCCAGGCAGTATCAAGACCTTCAACGTAACTGCTAAGTCTGCGCCTACAGTGAAACCCAGAGACCCTGCGCCCCAAATCAGCAGTCCGCCCACCTTCGACCCTTTGCTACGTCCTGCTGGCCTCATGCGTCCAGCCCCCGACCCTCTCCGTTCCGCTCCCATTGACCCTCTAACTTCCTCTCCCAAGTCTGCAGCCAGTCCTCTCTCTCTCCCTGAAGAACCACCCGCCCAGCCTATCCCAGTCCCTCAAGACTCCCCGTCTCCATTAGTCTCTGAAGAGTCCCCTTCCAAACCCACTAATTCGCTCGTGGAGCCTAATCAGCCCTCTTCCAGAGAGTCTCTCAAGTCTTCGGTCCTCCTCGGCCTGGAAAGCGCGATAGAGTGCCTGGAAGACCAAGTGCGACAAAAGGCTTTCAGTGAGGTGGGCATTATGCGGGCTTTGGACACTCTGGAGCGGGTGAAGGATCTACTGCTACGAGAACTCCTAACCAACAAATAGCCTTTACAGGTCTTTTTTGCGCTTGGCGGAGCTGCCCGCACTGTCGGCTGCGCCTCGCTTGGTGGGGCGGGAGGACTGGGAGTGCAGGTCAGTAGTGAGGAAGAGGCCGTGCTGGCCCCCTGCCACTGCACAGAGTACTGCTTCGCTGTTGAGTAGCTTGGGGTTGACCAGGACAGGCCGACTTTCGCTGCGTTCGTGTACTGTGCCAAGCACGTAGTTATCGCCCGTTCCCCAGCTATACGCCTCTCCAGACACTGTGACTGCGTAGTTGAAATGTCCGCCACTCGCAATGTGCGCCACCGCCTCCGGGAGAATGACAGGCATCGGGTCCGCACTACTCTCCAAGTCACTGCTAATGCCCAGCTGTCCGTCTCTGTTCAGCCCACAGCTGTACACCTCCTGTCTCTCAGTCAGTATGAGTGTGTGGAACTCTCCGCCACAGACTTCCAACACCCTAACACCCTCGAAAGTCGGCACTTCGCAGGGCGCCACTACTTCCTTGTGATGTCCGAGTCCCAGCTGTCCGTCGTTGTTCAGGCCCCATGCACACAAGCCCAGGCGAGCTGAGCGCTTGGCAGAGGCTGGCGTTTGGAACTGGTAGAAGGAGTGGTTGCCGCAGGCCCACACGTTGGTGACGTTCTTCGCACCCAGAGCACGGATTTTCAGTGCATTTTGTGTGCGGCGGCGAGAGCTGGGGATACGGCCGATTTTGCCGCCCGAGCAGTCGCCCCATGAAAACACATGTCTTTTTAGCTTGTTATCTTGAGTCAGCAAGACCACGTGATTGAACCCACTCGCCAACTTCAGAGGCCTGTTGAACTGCAGGTCCTTCGCTGAGATCATCTCCGGGGTGGTCTTCGCCTCACACATCTCCCCGTCTCCATTCTGTCTAGTGCTCACTCTGAATATGCCCCAGAAGTACACACTGCGGTGGTCAGCGTCACTGAGCGTAATTGCCATGGAGTGAGTGTCGCCTGCACTGCACTGCACCACTACGTTTTCAATGGGTACTCTGCGGGGTTCGATAGCTTCCCCGTCGTACCCCAGCACGCCGTTGTCTGGACAGCCCCAGGACCACAGCTCTCCGCTGGACGTGAGAGCGAGGGAGTGCATGCCTCCGCACACCACCTGCACGATGGTCTTCTTCAGGGAAAAGCACTGCAAGATGCAGGGGGAATTGAATATCGCCTGGGGTCCCTCTTCGTCGCGGTAGAAGAGATGCGAGTTTTTCTGAGTGAAGGAAATGCCAGATTGGTCGCATTCCGAGGACCCCAAGAAGTAGAGGGAAGTGGAGAAGTGAGTGCGAGGCCAGTCTGTCACTCTCATTTTTAAAGAGCCCGCCACACTTCCAACCTGACCCTACATAGCCGCGCAGCTCTTATTCACTTCCTCTCTCCCCACTCTCTGCGTCTGCAGCCTGTATCTCCTGCCTCCGCTTGTGAACATCAGTCGCCAGGGGTCCGCCTCAGCCGCTGCCTCCTGCAGACTGCCTAAAATGCGGTGTCTGTGGCCTAGCTTTTTGATGGTCAGTTCAGTCTCGAGCATTGTTTCTGTGAGGCGGTAGGAAGTGTGCATCACTGCCAGGAGTTGGTCGTAGTGCTTGAAGCCTGCGGCTTGGAAAGCGGAGGTGTACTGCTCTAGGTTGAGGGAGGAAAGCCACTTGGGGAGTGTTGGGAAGAAGAGCAATGTGCTGGGAGCAGTGTAGGGGTTCATGCAGGAGTAGGTGTGCGTGTGCCTCGGCTTGCGTGCGGGCGGAGCCGCAGTCTTGGTCTCCAGCTCCAGTGCTGCCAGCAAGGTGTAGCGCTGTCCTGCCTTCACAATGCCAATATCCTGCAACAACTGACAAGTCAAAGGCATGTCCGAAGCCTGCTGCGAGACCAACTCTTCCAAGTCGTCAAAGCCGCTCTCCACCAGTCTCACATAAATCTCTTCCAGCCGTGCATCTTTCAGCCACTCCTGCAGACGATTCCCGCCCTCTGCTCCTGTCTGTGTGTTCCCAGCCTTCTCAGTTTCCGGCTCTCCGCAGGTCATTTCAGTGATGACGATGCCTTGGCTGGGCAGTGCTTCGTTGGCTTTGAGCACTGATTGGATCTTCTTGTTGAGTGTGTCGAACTCACCTATGCTTTCATACACGGTCTGACGACTAGGTCGTTCGGCGGATACACTGCGCATGTCTTTGACAGTGCGAGCCTTGCGCAGGTCGGGTGAGGTTGTGCGCTGTGGAGAAGCAGAGTCCTGGGCTGCACCGTAGCGCGCCAAGAGGGCAATAGCCGCGGGGTTGTTTCGGTCTTGTGCGACTTGGATAGGAGGGCGGTCGAACTAGGTGGGAAGTACGACTAGGTCGCGCAGACTGGGGTCAGCGCCGTGGTCGAGGAGCATTTCCATGATAGACTCAGACCCTTTGAAAGTGGCGAGGTGTAGAGGCGTCTCCCCGTCTGCATTCCTGCAATTGGGCTCCGCCCCGAAACCCAGTAATATCTGCACCAAAGCAGGCTGGTTCAAGTCAGCTGCCAAGTACAAAGGCGGCTCTCCCACCGCGGTCTTCAAGTTGGGGTCTGCGCCCATCTTCAGCAGCATCTGCACGACTCCGTGATGTCCGCAGATCAAGGCTCTGTGCAGGGGCGACCACCCGTACTTGACATCCTGCGCATCCACTAACTGTGGAGTCTGCGAAAGCAATGCCTGCAGAGTGGGCAGGTCACAGCGCTGGCAGGCTTCGTGCACCTGAGCTTGGCTCATTATACCTCATAATAGCCATGTCATCGTTGCTATGGGTGTTGCTGAGTCTGGCGCTCCAAGCCGAAGCGGCGTCCCCGGACATTGGTCTGACGCAGATCTGCATCTTCCTGCCTATTGTGCTGAGTGCAGTGCTGATTTTCGCCTTCTACCTGATGCTCAGTGTGGACGACCGCAAAGACTCCCTGATCTACGCTCGCTTCCTAGCCATTGAGTCCAAGGAGAAGTAGCTAACTTAGCCTCTTCAGCACCTTCCACTCGCCGGATTTCGCCATGCGCACTGGAGTTCTGACTCTGCGAGGTAATGGTTCTAAGTACGGCCTGGGGTTCAGCAGAGCCATGGCGCTGCTGGTCTGGGCTGGGTGCGCAGGCGAAGAGTCGCCCTTGGACCAGGTTGACTTCTTCATGATCCACAACGGCTTGGCAGCAGCGATTTCCTGGAAGGAAGGAACCTTGGAAAGGGTAGGCGGGGCGTCTTGCCAGAAGCCTGCACCTTCAGAGCAGGGAGACTGCACTTTGGAGCTTCGAATGTCTTGGAGAACTCGCTCACTGGCCTCCAAGCGGCCAAGAAGGGAGGAAATCGTTCCGTCCCGCTCAGACACAACCCGAGCCAGGCTCTTAATCTGACCTTCGTACTCGCGCAGACGCCGCTGCAAAGTAGCCACCCGGCCCTCTGGTTCTTTGTGATGACAGGCCTTGCTCGCATGTTTCTCGGATATGTTGTTCCGGAGGTAGTTCCGAAGCCGTCTCAAGAACTGCTTAAATGAGATGTCTTCAGGGGATATGACATCTGCCTTATCTCCTCCATAGAGCGCTGTGCGGAACCACTCTAGTCCCGACTTCAAATCTGTGTTATAAATGGTGCTCAGTGACCCGAGTAAGTAGAAGACTCCCTCCTCTCCCATCTTTGCATAGTGATCCTTGGCTTCACGATAGGCAGCGACCATGTCAGCAGTATCCCCGTTCTCCACTTTCTCAGCAATGGACTGATGACTGAGAGGGGGCGGGCGGGCTGGCAGATAGAGCGTCAAATCAGAAGGCACAGAATCAACATGATGTAGCATCTTGCAGCCACGCAGCACACACAAGCCATAAGAATCTCCGAGTACTGGGAGTTCAGTTTGGCTCCAAAACACCCTCTCTTTGCCCTTTATGTCTCCTATACTGGCCCACGGAGACTCTTGACCATAGTATAAAGCCAGTCCTTGGGCTTGCGTGCGGGAGTAGTAGTCCCAGGCCAGCAGGGATGCGAGGAAAAGCTGCAGGTCAGAGATGGAAATCGCATCGCGGAGAAAGAGACAGAGCGTAAGTTGGTGCGGCTGCAGGACCAGGCTCGTAGGGACTGTAGTTCCAAAGCTGCACACCTCCAGCCTGAGTTCGGAGTAGACAGCGGACATGTTTCCAATATGTTCCCTGTGCTAACTCCGCGAGATCCTGCCCTGCAGCTGCCTAGACAGAGCAGTTTACCTGCCCTGCGTTCCCTCCGCCTGGCTTTCCACCCTTCCACTACTTCCAACCCTCCGAAACACAGGGCTAAACGGACGGCTGAGCCCTGGTTCCTGAGGAAAGCGCAATCCCCACTGCAAGTGCTAATTGCGGCGAGTCGTAGAGAGACGCTGGAGGGAGTCCTGCAGCGTAGGGATAGGAAGGCATTGCTGCAAGAAATGGTGGAAGCCAGGAGGCCGGCCGGGTGGAGTCGCACCTCGTGGCTCCCTCCCAACTGCTAGCTGAGGGTAAGATAGGCCGCTGCAGCTTACTGCTAGGAAGTCTTCTGAGTGAGAATCGGTACTGGAAGGACAGTTTAGGAGAAACATGAGTTTTGCATATGAATGGGAAGTGGAGTTTGAAGGTCCTTACGAAGTCTCCCTGCCTCACACACACTTTCTATCGCCCAGCGTCCACCCCTATCATTAGGTCTAAAGCCTATATTAGTAGTGCTAATGTCAGCGGCGGCCATATGCAATGGTGTTGTGTGAATTATTTCCCCTCCAAGCCAAATCGCTCGCAAAGCACTCAGACATAATCGCAAGCTGCAGGGAAACTTTAAAGCCACACTAGATAAAATCTACCATTATCACCACAATTCCAACTTCAGTCTAAGAAGGACAGGGAGCACATTCCCACTTCAGACGGACGTGCAGCCTAGTCGCAGAACTGCCACAATTACAGATAAACTTTGAGTGCTTTCCATGTCTGCGAGATAATAGTAATTCAATGGAGGAGACTTCAAAGTGTCCCTTTCCAGAGTGCCTCAAAAACTTCAGCAACTGCTACAACCTCAAGAAGCACATCAACTCACACCACCTCAAAATCAAACCCTTCAAGTGCTCATTCTGCAGTAAGACCTTCGGCTATAAACACAGTATGCTCCACCACCAAGTCTCTCACGAACTTGCGGAAAAAGGGAAATATACAGGGACGGTCCTCTGCCTCGACCTATGCGACCTCTTACTGCATGTCAAAGACACGGATCTGCGTCCATTCGCTCGTCCTCGTGTCAAACGACTCAAAAGAAAGCGAGCGGCAGAAAGTCGATTTGAGCTACTTCCAGAGATAACGGGAGAAGACAAGGGTGGCCCTCTGCCTGCTGCACCACTGGGCTCGAACTAGGGTTATAAGTCTATGCTAAGGCTAGCATAAGTACGGAAATAGTGGGATTAGCTGGGGAATTATTGCTAATGGGGAATAGTTGGGATAGTGGCGAAGGAATATATGGCCTTTTGCCAGGCATAAAATACAAATAATGACGTCAGCAGTCCCAAACAAAGACGCACACCAGACCTTTCCTCTGTCCTTTTAGTGTCTGCTCGTGAAATTAAAGCACTGCCGTCCAGGGCAGTGAGCCTATAGTCTAGCTCTACGCCTACCTCCCTTCATCCCCGCCACAGTCTTGACCAGTTCCTCATGCACTTCCTTCACTCCAGACAGGGTAGCGACCCTACGAGCCCATTCCTGCGTCTTCGGGAAGGCATTCAACTCCATTCCTCGCATAGTAAGGTGCTGGTCCAGTTCACAGAAAGCCACTAGGTCTGCCAAGGTCACTTCCGCGCCTGCAAGGAAGGCAGTGTGTGCGAGCAGTTCTTCTAGCGTTTTCATTGCCTTGTTGAAGATTGCGGTTGCTTCAGATACAGCGGTGTCTGCTACTTTGGCTCCTGGAAGCCGGGCGAAGAGGATAAGGAAGCCGCGACGCAGGTAAGAGTGGTGCCAGTGCAAGTAGCGGTCCACCAAGGCGCGCTTCGCAGGGTCTTTGGGGTACCAGAAGTCAGGACACTTGCGAGTGGCGTGGATGTACGTCAATATCGCTGCAGATTCGCCTAGCCTGAACTCTCCATCCTCGATAGTGGGGATCAGGCACAGTGGGTTCAGGGTCTTGAACTGAGGGGTGAGGTGTTCCCCACGAAGTGGGTTCACTGGGATAAGTTCGTATTGGATGTTGTTGGCTTTCAGGAAGCTCAGCACTGCGCGGGTCGGCTGGGACACGATGTGCCCGTGCACACGTAGGACCATTTAATGGAAATTGCAGGAAAAACGCTGCACTGTTACTTAGTAGGCAGTTCCCTACAGCGTGTCCATATTAGCAATGCTTCCAACTCCAAGTTTTCACCAAATCCAAGCCACAGACTTCCGAGTAATGGAGCTGTACAGCTCTCCCCCAGTCCGCAAGCCTACAGAGGACAAGGAGAGCTCCAGTCTGACCGCCAGCTCCCTCAATCCCTTGCGGTTCAGTTTGAAATCAGGCGGAAACAGCGAGATATATGGCCCGAAACTACGCAGTGAGAGGAGGGAAGACAGACCTAGTATTGGGCAAAGCAGGTCTCACTCCCCATTAATCTCTCACAGCTTTGCAAGTCTATCCGCCAAACAACGAGCTTTAATTCGCCTGGTGAAGTCCAGCAATTACACCGCTCTCAAGAGCCTTGCACACACCATTTCCCCTGCTGAAGCCAACACCAAGGACGACCAAGGCAACCCTTTGCTGTACTCCGCCGCTCAAAGCAACCTCAAGGTAACGGCGCTCTTGCTGGCGCTGGGAGCGAAGGTGGACGCTGTGGGTGAGGGAGGCAATACGCCACTGCACGCCGCCTTTGCAGCGGATAGAGAAGATACAATTCTGCACTTAGTCCGCTGTGGAGCCAACTTGGAGAAGAGGAATAGGGAGAAGTTGGAGCCAGTGGCTGTGGCTTCCGACCGCATTAAAGGGAATTTAGGCGTGAGGCAGGAAGACAGCTCCGCCAGTCTGTCGGCCCGGGTCCTCATCCAGCGACTGCAGCCCAAGCGCTCCCGCAGTCAGCTCAGACCTCATTTCAACCTGCGCAGACGTCTAGCAGTCCCTTCCAAGCCCTTACTCCCTACGACCAGACCCACTTCGACCCAGCCCCAAGCCAGTCCATCTCCCCTGCGCTCCAACTCCCCGCTGTACCCCAGTCCCATGCGTTCCGGCCTACACTTCCAGGGCGAACTCTTATAACTAATCGAGGATGTTCTTGTACATCTGCGTCAGTTTCCCCATGTCCTGCACCATGTTCTGGCTGTCCGCCGCCAGACGAGCGTAGTTGGTGTTCACCCGCTTGTAGTGGAGGTCCAAGTCCTTCAACTCCGCAGTTTCCGAGGAAATGAGGCTTTTGGGGATGAGGATGCCTTGGATTTTGATGGAGCCCATGCGTTGGTGGAAGTGGTGCACGGCCTTGTTCATCCAGGGCACGTTTACGTGAATGGCATGTATGATGTAGGACTCGGGGTAGTAGTTCTGCTTGGGCAGCAAGGTCTTCATCACCTGCAAGTCCAATTCCGGAGTTTTGCGGGAAATGGCGAATTGGTAGAGGTATTCGTTTAGCAGCTTTTTGCGACTTTCCAGTGCACTTTGGTCGTCTAAAAGCGCAGGGTTAAGCTGCTTGGAGTCTTCCTCTATCCAAGCCATGAGGAATTCAGGGATCTGCACTCGCTCAAATCCCTCAAAATGCCGTATGACCTTCTGCAGGTCCTTAATGCTCCTCTCAGTGACCATACTTTGCAGCTTAGTTTTGTCACTTTCCTGGTTCATAGCGTCCAAATCTCTATAGATTTCCTTCCAAAAGTCGTAGCAGTCCCTCAAAAGCGACACCACCAAAATGGGCAGTCCGATGAAAGTCCAAATAATCGACTTCTTGACGCTGAAATAGCCAATATGCACTGCGTCTTCGCTCTCCACGTGGTCTGGGACCTCTAGGATGTTCTGCGGCAGGACTTTGTTCTTGAAGAGGTGGTCGTCCCCGCTGTACTCCTTCTTCCCGGTGCGGCCGTAGCTGAGGAAGGACTGGAAGTAGGTGAGGGGAATATAAAGCAGGGAGGCGAGGAAGAAGATGCAGAACTGTGGAAAGGCATAGAGCAGGTAGAACAGCTTGCACAGGAAGTAGTTCCACTTCGTCGCAGTCGACGTAAACAGCACCAGAGGCGAGCAAGCCAGCGACAAGAAGCTGAGCGGCGAGGGCAGGAGTATGAGCATACCATAGGAATCACTCCAGTACCACTTGTTATAGTACGCAATCAGCACAGAGCGATGTTCACTGTCCACTCTCACACTCAGCGCTTCGTAGATATTGGTCAACAGCGCAGCCAGCAAGTTGATCATCAGTCCGTTCATGAGGATCACGAAGAGACTTATCATGGTGTCGCCGTACCGCACGTTGCAGGTGAAGCCGAAGGAAAAGTCCGTCAGCATGGTGCCAAAGAGGTAGCGGTAGCTGAACAGGAATGTGTCGAAGTCTCCGTTTTCCGAACACCCTTGAAACAGCGATGTGAAAATCGCAGCGAACCCAAACACCATAGTCAGCGCGACTATCAGAAACTTGGTCATGTCCTGCACCATGAGCAGCAGCATGCGCAGGAAAGGACCCAGCGACTTCGTAGTGACCATGACACTGAGCAGCTTCATCCAAATGAGGATGAGCATGATAGCGTGCAGTACTGTGTTGAACTGGGTCGGGTCTACGTTGGAGAAGTAGTTGCCTGGACCGGTGATTTTCTTGTTCAGTTCGAGCATTAGGATCAGCATTTGGGCGAACATGAGGAAGTCGACGAGTTTCCAGCCGTCGAAGAAGTACCCTCGCTTGGTGCGCAGGCCGAAGGCAATATGCAGGAGCTGTTCAGTGAATATGCCCGCAATCCACACTTGCGAGATTCTCAGCAGCACCAAAGTAGTACTGTTGGCCGCCACGTCGCCCAGCACATTATTGACCGTGGCCAAGTGCACCATCAAAGTGTAGAAAATGACGAGCAGGGTAGTGGAAATGGCTTGAGCGAGGAAGCGCAGACTGCAGCTTTCAGTCCACTGTTCGAAGTGGAACATGTAGGGCTTCGATTTGTCCATTCGCCGCATGAAGCACAGCGCTTCATCAGACGCGGAAGGCGCGTCCCAGGCCTTGATGATGGTGGACGCCCCGAGAATTCCGTAGTTCTTCTTCGAGCCCACCCACAGCTTGCTGACGATAGAGCCCACGTCCTCGTCTTCCAGTAGTTCGTAGAAGCGGTTGCGACTGATGATGGTCAGTACAGTGCGGGAGCGGGTGTCCTGCTGGGTCAAGAAGTACTTCAGTTCGTTTTCCTCCTTTATAGTGTCTTCGATTTCCGAGGCGAAGTCTTGCAGGATGTCCACCATCCGCTCACAGCGGGTCTTGTGCTCCAGGGACACAGGCACAAGACGCAGGAAGAACTCACACATCAGTACCAAAAACAGCAACGGATGGTGTGACTTCAGGATTTCCTCTGTCTTTTTCACCATGTGCGTGATGGTTTCGGCCAGGTTTCTGGTCAAGTCCAAGTTCCAGTGCTTCGTGGGGATCCAAGACAGCATTTCGCTGGCGTAATAGCAAGTGGACCCGTTGGACAGCAGGTCAATGAGTGCCTTCTGAGTAGTGCGGTGGTTGAGGTAGACGCGGGCTTCTTTCCACTTGACAATGTCCATCGCCAGACGAAAGGCCTTCTTTTCAAAGCAGAGCTCCAGGTCCTTCGAGGCAATGCCCTGCTTGCGGTTGCGCATCACTTCTCTCGCAAGTTCCTCGTCTCCGAACTGCATGCATACGTGCAGCACTTCTTCCTCGTTGCAGGCGTCCGGCCACTCCAGCACTCTCCTAGCTTCACTCAGCCGCTTCGTCTTCAGCAGGTGTTCCAGGATAAACGCCACCTTCAAGTGCTTAATCACCTCTTTCTTCTCATGCCTCGTGGACTTCTTATCCAGTTCCTGCCACAACACACTGCGTTTGTTCCGCTTCTTCACCACCGTTCCCTCCTTAATGGAGTGGTTTCCAGTGTACACCTTGCGCAGGAAGTCTAAATCATGTCTCTCCAGAGCCAGTTTTATCAGTTCTGCGGAGATAGCGCTGGGCTTGATGCTAATCATTACTGAGGCAATGTCGTCCAGTCCTTGCTCCAATGCGAATTTCAGCGCTTTTGCGATGATTTCGTCGGATTCAATGAGGCGCGGCGGGTCGAAAACAGTCACATACGGCTCCAAACTCGGCTCCAAAGCCAGCAAGTCCTTCGCATACGGCTCCCACCCGCGGTACAAAAGGTACCAGAAGTCCAGTTCCAGGCCGTCTTCCTTCCTATACAGTTGGCCTGCGATAATGTTTTTTATCATCTTTTCGTTTTGCTCGCGGATAGCGTCCACTAGGATGGTTTTGGGGATAGCGTAGCCCGCCTCTCTCAGTTTCTCTGTGAATTCGAGGTGCCCCTTCTCCACTGCCACTCGGATGGCTTGGCCTGAGAGGAGGAAGAAGGGGTTTGCGTCCATGAACTGCTGGTTCAGGGCGAGTCTTTCGGCGATGGGCAAGTGGTTGAGTTCGATGGCTGTGAGGATTTTCATGATTTCCGGGTTCATGCGCGTCTGAAGGTCGGTCTTCTTGACTTGCCGCTGGTCGTCCACAGCGCCAGCATTGAAGAGCAGTTTGGCGCCCATCTGGATGCCTCCCTTGACGCCTGCGAGGGCCTTGGTGAGCGGGTGATCTTCTTCAGCCATCAGTTTCGCTTTTATCTAAGAAGACAGCTATGGGTCAGGCCCGGACTAGCCTTAATTGCATAGAAATCACTCACTTCTGTTTGTATTTGGGAACTCTAGGAGTTCATTTGAACACATTTCCTCTAATTCCGCTCAATTGCTTCTTTAAACGTGCATTTGAGTACATGTCCGAATCAGCCTTCAAAGCAGCAGTAACTCTGGTCAAGGGCGAATTCGCTTATAGCAAGAGCATAGCTCTGTCTGATTTTAAGAGAATGGACGTGTGAGAGTTAGGACTAAGGTTTGCTAGTGATCGGCGGCAGGATCTGCATGGACTTGTCGTGCGGGAAGGGGTACATCTTGAGGATATGGACCAGAGGACGCAGGTCTGGGTCTTGTGCGTACTTGACCATGAGTGAAAGTCGGGGTATGGGGGTGGCGGCTCTGTCTACGGGCATAGCTCGAGCCCCGGTCAGAGCGAAATCCACACTATTAGTCGAGTCTCTGTGCATATATCCATGACGATTGAGACTATCCCTTGACTTCAAGGCCTTGAGGCAGTGCGGACACTGAAAGTTTTTGATATTGAGGTGAAAGCGCTCCATGTGCATTTTCAGCTTGTAGGAACTGGTCAAAGTCCTGTGGCAGTCGGGCAGCGGGCAAGTCTTCATATTCTGACACGGAATTATATACTCCATGTTGAATTCTTGATAGCGCTGGTGCAATGCACTGGCTTTCAAGTAACTTTGGATTAGTTGGGGACGCCTTCCTTATATACTAAACTATGCGCTATCCTTCTTCCCCTGTCTCCTGGCCTCTTCCCCCTTCCTTCCGCCTGTTTTATCCCTGCTTCTCTCCCTTTTCGCTCCCTGCCTGCCTAAAAACCACGAAAGCACCAACAGTTCCGACAAATCCCAACCTCTCTTTTCCCATAATTTCAATTCAAACAAGGCAAACGACCTCCCCCTAACTCCATTTCAGACAGACCTCTCCTCAGCGTCCTTTTTTCTCTCCGTCTCTAAGTCTCGATAGACATAGAGAACTACTGATTTCTGCAAGGCTTAAGTGATGCCGAGCATTCGGAAGGGTTTTGGAAGGCTTCGCTGAAATTTGAAAATCGTGGGAATTGCAGTGAGTCTGTAGTGAAATAGTATGAAAGTAAGGGGATTTGAGGGTTTGAGTGTATCCTGTACAGCAATGTTAGACTATAATGCGCAGTCCGCAGACCTCGCGATCCTCCTTTTCCTCCCATTTCACCCTGCCGCCCACGTCCCCAACTCCGCCTTTGAAGCGGATTCGGAAGCTGAACGACCTGAGCTCCACTCGAGCTGCTTCCAGTCTTGCCTTTTGCAGTGCTCCCAGCTCTCCCCTACACTCGCCCCAGCCTAGCCGAGTCCTGCTCAGCAAACTCCGCACCAATTCTCGCTTGGAAGCACCTGCTATCACTCCGGAAGTAGCGGCGGAGGTAGTTGAGCGCTACTTGCTGCCTATGTTTGAAGCGGAGGCCAGGGCCAGGAAGGACCAGGTGAGGGGGTGGCCGGCACCAGGGGGCAAGACTGTATATAGTGAACTGAAGCTTAGTGCACGACTACTGGAAGAACTGCAGCGCTGCAAGTCGGAGTTAGACCTCGCAAGGAAGCACGAAATTAGCGCGAAAGCAGCCCAAGTGAGTGCAGAAACAGAGCTGAAGCAGGCCCAAACCACTGCTCTGCAGGCCGAAAGCAAGGTGCGGGTCCTCCTCACACAGCAATCCCAAGCCCTGCGCACTGCCCAACAAGCCAGTCTCTCTTCCAGCCAGCTCTCCGGACAACTCCAGGCTTTGCAGACTCTGCACTCCTTGGAGGAGGAGAAAGCCAAGCACTACGCTGCCCTCCTGCAGGAAGAGCGAGCCAGGAACGACAAACTCCGCAACCAAACAACCGAGCTGGAATACAGCAACTCTCTGCTTCGCATGCAGAGCGATGTGATGGGCGAGAGACTGAAAGGCCTGTATCAAGCCATTGAAAGTCTGGCAGGAGCCTTTGCTGCCCAGTCGGTAGCGGTCCTGCATGCCTCGAATATCACGCGAAGCTTCGGCACAATTATGTCTGAATATAGGAAAATGCTTGACGACTTGGGGAAAACAACCTCGGAACGAGACGAATTGAGAGGGGAAAATGTGGAACTAGCCGCCTATCGACTGGAAGTCTTCGGCAATAAACAGCGTTTGGCCCGGATGATGCGAGACCGACTGACCTTCATGCAGCAGTCTTTGAAGGTGGCAGAGGAGGATAGAGAGCGCCTGCACGTGCAAGTGGCGCAGCAGGACAAACGCTTCTTCGACCTGTCTGAGGAGTTCTCCAAGCTGCGGCAGCGTGTGAGGCAGTTCAAGCAGAAGCGCAAAGCACACGGCGAGGAAGAGGAACGCATCTGCAAGAACTGCCAGCGAGTCTACGAAGACAGTGAGAACTACAACTGGTCCTGCAGGACGCACCAAAGCGACTTCAGTGGGGAGATCTGGTGGTGCTGTGGCAAGGCCGGCAGAGAGGCTGTCGGGTGCAGAGTGACTAGGCACGAAAGTAGGGAAGATGAGGACGGGGACAGCACTGATAAGAAGGAACAGGAGGCGGTGCGTCTGGCCTTCAAGCGCTGTCCCAGCTGCACAGGATATGGCCACCTCCCGCAGGAGTGTCCTAAGGACCCGAACATTCGCTCGCAAATCGACCTGGCGGAGGAAATGACTCGACTGGACAAAATTGCAGGCACCCGACTAAAGCACAAACACGTCTTGCCTTCCCCTGAAATGAGCGCCTTCGCCCTGCAAGTGCTGACCACCCGCAGTCAGCAGTTCAACTTCAACGACCCCCAGGTCGCCAGCAGTCCCGACTCTTCCCTGTTCGAGGAAGCCGAGGAAGGCGCAGAGCTGCAGCCCTTTCGAGACATCGGGGAGCTGAAGGCCAGGGTCAGGAGGGCAGAAAGCAGCATGGAAGTGGCGCAGTACGTCACCAGAGAGCTCACCAAGGAAGTCCACTTCTCCAAACTCGCACAGATCAGACGCCAGCCTGCGCTGCAACTGCGGTCTGCACCAGTCTCGCCCCGGGCTCGCGAGTTATTTGGCAGTGTGCAGTAGCTCCATTGCTCTTATAATAAGCGATATGAGCGTTCAGCTCTTCAGCCAGGGCCTACTCGCGCAAGTATGGCTCTTCGCCCACTGTCCCCAGCGTCTATCCCGCCTGCAAGTGCTAGCCTTCCCCATTTCTGACTCCGTCTCAGTGCTAAAAGGCTGCAAAACGGTGGTGGCGCTGCGCATTGCCGCACAGCTGCTGATAGGGGTAGTGAGACTGTATGTGGGACAGGTGGACTTGGCGCTGGAGGAGCTGGCGGAGGCGATGGGGCAGATAGGCAGGACTGTGGAACATGTTTTGGTCAGAGAGACGGCGGAAATACCGCTAAAAGCCAGGAAAAACTCAATTGTGGCTATTAAAAGGACGGAATTTAGCACTTATTTGCAGCCTGCGCAGGAAACACATATGGAAATTGTGGCTTGTAGTGAGGAAATCACAATAAATGAGGCTAATTATAAAGTAAACCCCCTGCCAACCCCTATCAAAAGCGACCATATCAGCACTTCCAGCACTTTTCTCGAAGACTTGATAGACGAAGAGTTCCGAATCGACCCGATTCAGCCCAAACTCCCAGCAGCCCTGCCCTCTAGTGAGCCCGAAACAGTGCCAGAAGCAGTACCAGAGACACTGCCAGCACTACAGGAGGCTGAGGAAGAGCCTGCCAACGTAATGGACCTGGACTGGAGTGTGAGGGAAGAGCCCACTTCCACCAAAAAGAAGCGACCAAAGCGGGAAAAAGCAGAAAAAGCGGTAAATCTGCAAGAGGAAGACGAGGTAATTTTACCCTCTGAGCCTACAGAAGAGGAAGAAACCTCCATTCTCGCCTTTTCCCAGAGCCAAAACCCGCCCGATTCCCTGCCCCCCGTCTCCACTCCCATACTAGAGCCGCCCAGACGAGGCTTCCGCAAGCTAAGCAAGGGATGGAGCCCTGACACCGGCAGTCTTCTGATCGACTACGAGTCTATTGCGCACTTGGACTGCACTGGGGACATAGTCCGAGTTCCGACTTTCGAGCAGAAAAGTCCTTCGAAGTTGCATTTAGAGAAGTTGCTGTATGAGTCCTTGGTGGAGGGAATGACTAAGGAGTTGGCGGACTGGTTCACTTCCAGTCACAAGGTGTTACTGGTAAAAAACGCGATTCGAGAGACGGAGGAGCCGGAAGTACCCTCAATTGCCCCTATTCCCACTAAGCGCGAACGTGCCCCTGTCCTTTCAGTCCCCCCTGTAGTCTCCTACGACCCGGAGCCCACCATTCCCATCCTCAAGTTCGAAACTCTCGACAGTCCCAGTCCCGAGCAGCTCTCCGAACGCTCAGTCAAGATGCTGCAGCTCCTGGGAAACCGCCTGAAAGGCAAAAAAAAGCTGCGGTTTAGTGACCTGGCAGCAGGGAAGGGAGCGCACACCAGAGCCTGCGGCTTCTTCGAACTGCTGGTGCTGACGAAAAGGAGGCTGATTGCGATAGAACAGACGGAGGGCTGGGGGGAAATCGAAATAAGCCTGGAGTCGAGGGAGTAGTGGAAGGGTAGGTATGGACTTGGGAGTGTGGATAGTTAGAGTAGCTAGGAGAGGGAACAGTCTTGAAAGCGGCTTCTTTGGAGGAGGGGCGGGAGCGGCTTTCTGTTCCTTTTCACCTCTTCCGCTACCTCCAAATTGACTTCTCCGCACTTCAAACATCTCTCCACATTCCTGGTATTCAGGCTGAATTGGCATATACACTCCCAGTACAGCTCCGCCCTCAGCTGCCCCACTTCGCCACCAGTCCCACTAGCCTCTGCTACGAGAGAGCGGTACCCACACTCACAGCGCTGCTCGGAACCAGCGTTCTCCCGGCCACAACTGTAGCATTCCCAGGTATTGGCTCTCTGTCCTGGCTGAGAGCCTGGCAGAGGCACTGGTCTGTCTCCGCAAATCACCTTGCGATACAGTGCTTCTGCCTTCGCAAATGGTGCTGCCTGTATTTCGCCCTGCATATTACCCTGTAACGCCAGCCATACTGCCCAATCCTGTAAACATGTACCACGAAGTGGTGAACAAGGAAGACAGCATCAAGCAGGCCTATGTGCTGGGGGAGAAGGTGGGAGAAGGCACTTTCGGCCTGGTTCGGAAGGCCATTCGCAGGGCTACGGGCGAGGAAGTGGCCATTAAAGCCATTGATAAGCACAAATTGGACCCGGACGAGCTGACCTCGCTGCAGCTGGAAGCGGAGATACTGAGTCAGGTGGACCATCCCAACGTGGTAAAGACGTATGAAATATACGACGAAGCGAACTACCTCTACATCGTAATGGAGCTCATGACAGGCGGCGAACTCTTCGACCGAATCGTCGAAAAGGACCACTACAGCGAGAAAGAAGCCGCAGACACCATCAGACCAATAGTGGACGCCATCAAGTACTGCCACGAAATGGGCATCGCTCATAGGGATATCAAGCCTGAAAACCTACTGTATGCCTCTCCGGACCCTAGTGCGCTTATCAAAGTATCGGATTTCGGCCTGGCGCGGTACTACGATGATGAATTGATGACTACAGCCTGCGGCACTCCGAGCTACGTAGCGCCTGACATACTGAGTGGACTGGGATATACGCTGAAAGTAGACTACTGGAGTGTGGGTGTAGTGCTCTACATCATGCTGTGCGGCTTTCCCCCCTTCTACGAAGACACCAACGAAGCCTTATTCGACGTAATTAAGCGCGGACAGTTCGAATTCCCATCTCCCTTCTGGGACAGTATCTCCGAAATGGCGAAAGACTTGATCCGCAACTGTCTCCAAGTGGACCCAAAGGCTCGATTTGGAGCTGATGAGATCCTTTGTCATGAGTGGATAGTGGGACATAACACCCCTCGCACCAATATGCCGCAAGTCACTGAAAAGATCAGGGAATATAACGTCAAGCGGAAGTTTCGGAAGTATGCGAACACTGCAATTGCGAGTAACAAGTTCATGGCTGTGGGGAAGGAGGCGAGGAATAGGCTGGATAGCTAAAGTATGGCTGGGAGCAGTAGAGGAGCTGCGCTGTTTGAACAGTTGCTGAGTGGAATTGAGCTCTTCCAAGGGACTGTCACTCCGGCTAAGCGCAGACAACAGGCGGATTTGCCTGCTCTCCGGTCTCCTGTGTTTAGAGCACCTAGGTCAGTCCCTGCAAGGACTGTGCAAGGTGAGGAGCAGCACAGCAAAGAAGACAGCCAAGTCTCAGTTTCGCCGGAGTTGCAGCCCGGCTGGCTGTTAGGAGAAAACCAGCGTTTCTCCCCTGTAATTCCTCCAGAGCAGTCTCCTCGCTTCCCCTCAGCTCTAGTGCACTACCCCTGCATCCGCCAGTTATCTCCAGAGGAGCACCAGCACCTCCTCTCTGGTCTGCGTCTCTACCGGCAAAGTCTCAGTCAGTACTCTCCCCAGGAGCGCCTCAAGTCCTTACAGCAGCGCTCGACTCAGGTCTCCACCAGGATTTCTATCAACAAAGCAGCGCGCACTGAGATAGAACACGCCCGGAAGCGCCACTTCCAAGCAGAAATGGAAGTAAAGCAAAGACGCTTCCGATGGAGGCAGTTCCCAAAGGAGATCTGTGCGGGGAAAAGGCTGTGGGCGGGTCTGGCAGTTGCACTGGGCGTGGTGGAGTGCTGGACTCGCAAATCGCAAGCTCGCAGGGTAGGGGATAGACAGGAATTACACATCAGGTCGCAACGGACACTCATGCTCTTCCTGGCTACTGCGAGACTATGTGGCAAAGCCCTCCGCAAGACTAAAGAAATGCGCTTTTCCAGGCTTCTAAAGGGCCTAAGGCCACTCAGGCCTTATATTTGCCGCTGGAAAGCCAATCGTAGGCACAAGTCCTTGGAGTTAGTAACGGATTTCCTCGAAAATAGCATTTCCCGGGACGTGATATACCGTCTTGTGACAGTGTGGAAGCAGCGAGTACTCTTTTACACAGATAATCACGATTCAGCGCTCTATTAAGGCCTGGCAAAGCACCAAAGAAGCGCAAATTACGCTGTTGGTGCTGCAGTGGGAGCGGTGGGAAGGCCAATTTGGTAAGAATTTAGGGGCGAAAGAGACCCCGACGAGGGTAAAAGAGCTAATTTTGACTGATATTAGGAGGCGGAAAGTGAAGGAGCATGTAGCAAATGTGGAAAATTGGCAGGAAATGTGCAGAAACTTGCGAAAAGCCAGGAAAAAGGCCCTAAAAGAAGACCCTTTGGCTGAACTGCCGCCTGTAAAGTGGCCCGTAGGGCCTCGATTTCGGCTATTTTTGAGTCCAGATGAGTTGCAAACGGCTCAAAAAGTCGCTGAAAAGAAGAAATCGAGGTGGGACCGAATGGCCAAGCCGAGGCGCAAAGGCTACTAGTGTAATAATGACCAACTCTCTGGAAGCCACTTCCATCAGCAATTTGAGGCAAATTAGTGACAGCGGCCTCCCAGAGGCACGTTGGGGTGGCAGTCCTCTGCAAGACTTGGCTGAGCCTAGGGAAGCACTGGGCTGCAGGGGTCAGCTGGCTTTCGACCTGGGCCCGCTCCCGCCCAGGCCCTGCACTGGTGCGAAGGGCTGTGCTGGCCTTTCGAGGACCTGGCAGGGTTTGTCCATGAGCCGAAGTCGAAGAACCTGTCCTCCAAGAGAAGTAAAGCCTAAGCTGACTATTGACAGCAGCAGTATCCCTCGCCTCTCCCCCGCAGACCAAAGGCGCTTCTACTTCCTCCCCTTCTCCAGTCGCAAACAAGTGCGCAGCAGCCTTTGCCCCGCAGACTCCGGCCCGCTGGACCGCCGCAAGCTCCAGTGCTTCCAGGCCGTGCCCAGGATCCACGCCCGGTGGAGAGGACAGCTACAGCGCGGCTCCCCCAAACACCTTCAACTGCGCCTATGAACAATTGATTTAGCTAATTGTGTGTAGGCAGGCTAGGAACTGGTCCCTGCAGGTGAGACTGAGGGTCAGGTCTGTTGCAGGGGGGATGTGGAGCAGGAGGTCTTGGGTGTTGATTGCCTGTGCGGAGGTGATATTGGCGCTGGGGACTTGGAGAAGGATGTGGCCTTGGGGGGATATAAGGAGAAGCTGAGAGGCTGTGAGTATGGCCTTGCAGGGGAGACCTTCATACAAAGAGTCTGGACTCACTGCCAGAATGGAGTCGTTTTCCAGGCTTAATAGGTCTGGAAGCGACGATAAAGGGCAAACCCGGGCCAAAACAGACCGCAAACGCTCAGTTTCCGCAGTGGCTGCCAGTGCCCTATAAGAGACAGCCACCAGTTCTTCCCTGAGACTATCCAAGGTCCAGGACTGGTCTCTCTGTGGGGAAGTCAACAGGGAGTCTGTGTGGGGCAGGAGGGAGTTCTCTCCCCACCAGCGCAGGTAAAACAGCCTCAGGTCATTTAAGCCTGCCAGCACTGCCATCATAGCGGAAAGGCCCAGGTCCGTATCCAGCCCGCGGAGACTGGACTGGAGCCGGACTTCGGGCTCAAAGAGCAGCTTTCCGGTAGTGTTTGGGGCTGATATGAGCGTTTCTGTGCCTAGTAGGACTCGAAGACCAGCGGAGGAAAACACCAATTTGGTCATAATCGTCAGTCCGTACCGAAGCGATTCTAGTTCGAAACGGACATTATGTGGCCTAATGGCTAAAGCCAGGGACTGGACACTGCCTTCCGCTGAGGCTTCCGACCCACCTAATAGCCTCATAGTAAGCAGCTCACAATGTAGGTCTAAACTGCCTAATTGCAGTGTAGTGGGGTTGTAGGTCTTTATCACAAGGGTGAACTGAGGAAAGGTCATGGAGGCCAGGAAGAGGGAGTGGGAGGGCTCTTGGGATGTATATAAGCAGTTATAGAGACGGACTATATCTGCACTTAGGTCGGTTTGGGCTATTAAGTTGCTGCGGATGTGCAGTGGAAAGTCCGTTTTCACCTCCACCCAGCGGCTTTCTTGTGCATCTTTCCGCTCATACCCCAAAACCACGTCCGCAGACCACTGCTTGACTCTCAAAAGCGTATAAAAGCCAGAGAGTTGGAAGGCCTGGCACAGTCCACAAGTCCCACAGTCCTTCTTTTCACCTAAATGCCCCAGAACTGTATGCGACAAATAAGCCTCTGCAGGCCCTGAAACCACCCGGAAGTGCACTTTCTCCATAGTTACCTTCCGTATTACCTGAACTCCAGTATCGGAAACAGGCTCTTGGAAGCCCACTTCCCCTGCGCTATTCACAGGCACAATCTCTATCGTCGCAATCGCCGCTCGTGCGAAATAGCGGCTTTTCGCTTCGAACTCCACTGTTATGGTCAAGTCTTCCACCGAGATTTGAAGGTTGGAAAGTACAGTCTGCAGTAGGGAGTCCTCGGAAGGCTGGGGACTGTCTTGGCTGGGAGCAGGACTGGCAGGGATTAGGAGATGGATATTGAGGCCGCGGAGATGCACGTGCACTGCTTCTTCCAGTAGGTTTGTCCAGGGAATGGAGAGCTCCAGACGACTGATTGAGCCGCTGAGGAGGCGGACGCCTGGGAGGTTGAGGGCTTTGGTGGCTTCCGTGGGGTTGAGGGAGACGCTTTCTAGCGCCACTGCACCACTCCACAGCTCTAGTTTCTCTACCTCCAAGTTGACCAAACTGCGCACATACCTCAACACCACCCTCCGCACTACCTTCCCCAGCATCCTTTATCCACACCTACTCTCCATTCTTAAACTCGCTGCAGCTGAGAAGGACATCAGTGCTTGGGCTGAGGCGGGACTGGCGCTCTCCATCACTGCGAGTGATGCTCGCTTGCGGTGTATGAGCATCGCTAGCACGTCTGTTTCGCGGCCTAGGGAAACTGCTTGCTTTTCGCGGTTCAGTAGACTTTTGACTCTGTTTTTGATGCTGGAGTCGGTGCGGTTGGAAAGCTCTTTGGCGATGGTGCTCCACTTGTTGCCGAGACGTTGGTAGCTCTCCAGCAGCTGCAAGTCCTCCTTCTCACTCCACACCCCTCTCTCAATCATGGGATTGATGTGGTTGTTCCAACGCTCCTTGCACTGCTTCCCAGTCCTCACCTTCAGCCCCTTATGGAACTCCTCATTAATCGCACTCGCAATGTTTCCCCACTTTTTCCTCTGGCCCAAGAGCTCTTTCAGCATGCGGTCTTCCTGTGCGTTCCATACTCCTGACCTGAGCGACCCACTGACCTGGATTTCCATGATTTTGTTCATGCATTTCCGGGGTGAGCGACAGAGCCGCTGGGAAATGTGGGTGAAGTCGCACAGATCTAGATGCTGCAAGTCCTTATTGTACTCGGTGCAGTAGCGACGGGCCTCTGCATAGAGCTCTTCCACTTGGTCTTTGCTCCACGTGCGTTTATATTTCTTGGGCAGGTTGGTAGGCGGGCAGGGGAGAGGTGCAGGGACTGCGAACTGGGCAGGGAAAGACATCGGCCAGGGGCAGTAGAACATGGGCAGCATAGTGAGAAGGGGCTGTGCAAGCCCAGGGAAGCTGATTGGCTGTTTGTCCATATTATCAGTTTTCGAGTATTGGCGTTCTGGAACTGACATGGACTCCCGATAGGGAATATATGCGTGTTTCCGAGGTGTATACAGGTAGTGCAGGTCTAAGGAAGTCTGTCAATTGGGGTGTAGCATCGCAAGGAATAGCACAGATTTGAAGGGATTCACTAAGCAACAGCGGAGGCCGATGCAGGGCTTTGAGCAGAAATAGTGTATGGCTACTAACTACGGGGTTTGTAGGGAAGGCTATGGGACAGTTCAAGGCTGAAAAAGCCAATTTTTCGCCTGTATAGGAATTCGGGAACTAAACTCTCAGCACACTTCATCCCTTTCATATAAGAAGCCCTATGCCCTAGTCCGAAATCAGCTCCCTATCCCCAGACTTTCCCTCTACTTCCCCATATAATCAGGCGTGAGAACACCTTTCAGTCCTGCTTCGCCCCACACGCTAGTTCCGTGCCATCTCAGCCTATCTAATATGTCCAAACTGCGGCATCTCCAGGGCGAAATCGAGCGCACACTGAAGCAAGTGGACGAGGGGATGGACCTCTTCCTGCAGTTCTTGAAGAAGTTCCAATCCGCTCCTATAGGCACACAGAAGGATAAATTCGAGCGGGAAATGAGCAGAGAGGTGAAAAAGCTGCAAAGACACCGCGACAGCATCCGCGTGTGGGTGAGTTCGCCCGACATAAAGGACAAAAACATGCTTCTGGAGTACAAGCGGAAGATCGAAACGCAAATGGAAGCCTTCAAAGCCTGCGAAAAGGAAAACAAGACTAAAGCCTACTCCCGCGAAGGCCTGCAAGCCATAGAAAAGCTCGACCAGGCCGAAGAGGAGAAAATGCAGATCCGAGAGTGGGTGCAAGAGACCCAAAGCAAGTTAATGGACCATATGAACTGCTTGGATGCGGAAATCGAGGCCTTAGGTGCGTCTAGAAGGAGTAGGGACCCAGAGGCGCTCGCCCACCTCCAGAGCCAACTGGACCAGCTGCGGTACCACTACGATAAGTTGGACCAACTGCTGAGGAAAGGGGAAAACGAGGGAGGACTCAATATGGAAAAAGTGCAAGAGCTGCAGGAAGTCTTCGAAATGCTCATCACAGCGGACTTCAACTACGACTGCGAAGACGCTTTCCAGCAGGTTTACGGAGAGCTGGATATACTCAAAAGCTCGCAAATAGGTAGTAGCGGGTCAGTGGAGGAGGAGCCTGTGCACTCGGATCCGGTCAAGAAAGCAGCCAAAAAGGCAGCTGCGCCTTTGGAGCCGGCCAAAAGACCCATTGCGCCTCCGCCCAAGGTCGAAACTAAGGCGGAAGACCGGACTGTCCGCGAGCTGAAGTCAGCCGTTCCAAGCGTGTGGGACTTCCCGGCTATGACTAGGTCCACTTCAGCACCTGTGCGAGACCTGGTTCCTACGGAACCGGCTCCAAAGCCAGAGCTGCCAGTGGACCCGCTCCCAGTGGCTCCAATAGAAAAGCCCAGCCTCATAGCTCTTCTCTCCAAAGTGCAGCCAGAGCCCGAGCCAGCCCTATCCAGCGCTCTACAGGACATGGAAACTGCGCAAGAACTGATTGACACCAGCTTCTTCTACGCGATCCGCCCAGATGACCGCGCCCGTCCTTCCCTAATTGTCCTAAACACGCCCTTCCCCTGCCACTCCACCTTCCCCAAGCGGGCCCTCTTCCGCGAAGCCAAGCGAATCGAGCAAGTCGACCTCGACACTCTGTTCTTCATATTCTACCATCAACCTGGTACTTACCAGCAGTACCTGACTGCAGGCCACTTGCAGCGGCAGAACTGGCTGTACCACAGGAAGGAGCAGACCTGGTTCCAGCGGGAGGACAGTGGCAGGGCCAGGACTCCGGGCAAGGGCACTTACTTCTACTTCGACTACACGGCGAGTTGGTCGCAGAGACTGAGGCAGGACTTTGTGTTCGAGCCGCAGCACTTGGAGACTGCGATTAGTGAGTGATAAGGTAGACATAGGGAAAGGCTTCTGGGCAGGCAGGAAAAAGGCCTGCATGGAATACAACGCGCCTTTCCTATGAGCAACAGAGCATCAGGACTGACAGGCGCAGTGCAGAACTCCGAAACGCAGTTGTCCGCAGTCTGAACAATGTGCAGGAAATAGTGCGAATGGATAACCCTACAAGAACCTATAGCTCAGCCAGGCTGCCGCCACCCCCAAATTCCATATTTCCCTGCTTCGCTTTAGGAACCGATCTTAAAATCCCTCGAAAACCGCCTTTTCCTGTCTTTTCTGGATTTCCCACTGAGTCCTCTCTCACTTTCGACAGCTGTTCAGGCCTTCCCCATCCTTACTCTATCAAGCACTTAGAACTGACTAGCGTCCAAGTCCCTCTCCAGACTGCCCAGTTCCTCCTTATACCGCCTGATCTTCTCCTCCAGTCTGCCAGCGTTCCGTCTGAGCAGCTGGATCTGCTGTTCCTTGGCGAGGGAGTCCTCAGCAGAGGCAGTGAGGGTGCTTTGGGAGTGCTGGGTGGTGGGACTGAGGAGGAGAAGGCGCTGTTCGAGGGAGTGGGGACTGCGGCCGGGCAGACGGTCGGAAATGGCGGTCCAGTTGGGGCCGAGTTTGGAGTGGAGGGCCACTAGAAGACTGTCTTCGTGGGGCTGGAAAGCGGCCTGGCTGGGGTGCTCCAGTTCCCATCGTTCCCGACAGGCAATTGCCGAGTGCCGGGGCAGGTGAAGGGCCACTTCCTCCCAGCCACACTGGTGAGTCCGGGCCAATTCCTGCAACTTGCAGTCCTCCTCACTGCTCCAGGTCGGGCTTTCTCCTCCAGTCTCTGCTGCTTCCTGACTGGGGGTTTCCTCGAGACCCATCTGTGAGTCCTCAGCTGGCATATCTGAAATGGCCTTGCGGAGTCTATCGAGTACGTCGTAGTCCCTAGGTAAAGTGCGTGTGCCTTGCCAATACTGGGCCGCCAGGTCTAAGACAGGGAACCAACTCATTTCCTTTTCAATTGTATGGCTAGGCCTCCATATCCTAACGTGCAGCCAGACCACCTGTCCTAGTCCCTCTGTTTTCCCCTAATACCTACTCCCTTCGTTTTTTAGGCTACTTATTACTTTCAGCCCCAGGCTACAGCCCACAGAAGTTTGAATTAATTATATCACTTGCAGACGTAAAAAAAACCAATTGGAAGTAGAAAAGGGAAGAAGTTAACTGAAAAGCGGGTATTAGATTCACTAAGGAGATGTAAACAAAGGAGATGCTTTTAACTAAGAAATTGGCTGTGTGTTGCTTTTAACCCAAAATAGCAATGTTTTGCGTGAACAAAAATAGTATTTTAGCGATTTTCAACCTAAATTATGCAAAAAGAGCTATTTCTGCTTCTTTTATTCCCCAGAAAGTCTAAATTTCCAACATTTCTTGCTATTCTGGAAGAAAACAACGCAAAAATCAGTCCTTTCCCAAGCAAAATACCTCCAATTTCCCTGTAAAATCCCAATTTAAGCCGAAATGTATCGAGGCAAGTTGCACTTATCTCGAAGTTCCTCTGGACTCATTCCATTTAAGAAGCCGACCAGTCGGTCTCCTGGTAAGAGAGAGTCACTCGGCCTTGGGTCCAGGCCTTATTGGGCCTGTCAACTGCCCCATCCTTATGGGACTATACTGGGAATATGTCCACTGGAGTGCAGGCCTAAGTAGGGAATTGTGGCTTGTAGGGGTACTTTGGTGGGAAAAGAGCGTAGAGGAGGCTAAATGTATGAAAAAAGCTCGAAACTGACTTTCACTCATACCTATTTTTACGGAAATACCAATTTCTCAATCAAATCTACCTTCGAACAGCCTTAAAAAGGCGGATTTAGCTCTACAAACTAATAATCATTATGACAAAGTCGCAGCAACCCATCCAAAGTGCCCAGCTGCGTCCTGACCTCCCTACTCTCCACAGCACTGTAGTCCTGCTCCTTCAGCGCAGTGAGCGACACAGGTCTGGTCTGCACCAGTCTTTGTCCCGCCACAGCGAAGCTAGAGGGACGGGGCACGAAAGTACTGCTGTCTCTTAGTGCTTTCCAGACGGGAAGGGCTGGAGGACGGGCGGAAGGCCGGGAGTAGAGCTGTGTTTTGAGGGTTTCGAAGTCATTGGTAGCGGAAAGGCCGGGGTTTGGTGCGAAGGCTGCGGCTTCCTGTTTGAGTCGGGCGAGTAAAGCGTCTAGTTCGGTGTGCTTCTGGCTGAGAGGCGGCCTAGAAGCAGCCACGGCAGCAGTTTCTGAGGGCTCTGTGGCACTGGGAGGGACGGGAGCAGGTGCAGGAGTCCTCCTGTCCTCTTTCCCCACCTTTTGTCTCGACCCAGTGCCCGTCTTCAAGCCAGTCCTGCCCATTTCCACCTGTCTCTGATAGCGCTCCTCCTCCCTCCTTTCCATCTCCAGCAAGCGTTCCCTGTCCTCCCTGCGTCTTTTGTCCTTCTCCTGCATCTGCTCCAACAGAGCTTTCCTCATTTCGCTCTGCAGTTTGTCCTTCCGGCGCACGTCTTCTTCACTCACAGTGGAGGTGATTCGGGACCAGGACTGGGTGGCGTATCCACGCTTGGTGACCACGGCGCCTTCAGGGTCTCGGAGAGGGGCGCCCGCTCCAGGCCTGCCGAAGGGGAATTCCTCCATGGATTTTTACCTAAACAGAAACCTTTTCAGTCTGTCGACTGTGGAAGTGAGCGCTGAGATGAGGCGTCTAGGTGGCTTGATGAAGTGACTGGGGTCTCGGTAGTAAGGGCAGCAGTCCCAAGACAATTGAGTGCGAGTGCTCCTATGAGTTGCACTACTCCTGAAGTCACCCTGGACGTACTTCCACCGCTTGGAAGACATTAGTGAATTGCATCTCAAGGCTTGTTTAGACGAAGTGGACTAGATAGTCGCCGTTGCAGTTCATAATGTGGCTTATTTCTTTAGTATTCACGGAGTCTTTCCTCTTTTTGTTGCCTCTGCACCTTCACGACTTTGGTTTCCAACTCAAAGTGGCCAATCAGGCCACACACTTGCAGGCATAGCCTGGCCTCTCCTCTTGATGTCTCAGTTTAGTCGGCGGAACTCGCTTTTCGTATGTGTGAGGACGACAACAGTGGCCACCTTCTGACCATGCCATATATGTAACTCTGGCTTTCATATCTCCCATACACATCAGTAGGAAGGGAGAAGCTTCCTAAGCGATTTGCAGGAATTCGAGCCCTTCAGTACACCGAATGAATGGTCTTTCTCTGGGAAAATGGACTCAGAAGCCTCTGATTCTCAAATCTCAGTACTGAGCTACGACGTCACCAGTGTGGGCCGTCACATCCGCGCCACCAAGAAAAAACACACTTGGCGCTTCCTCATCCACCGCAACTCCCACCAAATCGACCTCTACGCCTCCGCTATTTCCGGCAAAAAGCGAGTGGTCATAGACGGAGATATGAAGTTTGACGGGAAGTCCCCAGCCAGGAAGTACTTCCAGTACTTGGACTATATCGAGGGAGTGATGGTCAGTGTGGAGCAGACTGAGGAAAGGTGGGAGTTGATGCTGGGAGCTAGATCCTTCGGGGAAAGAATGGGGAGGACGCCTGGAAAAGGGGTGTTTAGAGGGGTGGAGGAGGGGGATGTGTGGGCGAAGCAGCCGCGTGCAGACGATTTCGTGCGGTTTTCCCACAACGGCCCATTGAAACCGACAGAAGAGCAGCTGTACCACCAAGTCGAGGACAAAGACCGCCAAACTGCTGGCAAAAGCCGCTTTTCCTCAGCTCCCCGGGCTGCAAACCCCCGCAGAGACTCGGCTGAGCCAGGCAACAGGCCCAAAGAACCTGCTTTTAGTGACCTTCCCAGACCTGCAGAGGCGCCAAAGCCCACTTTTCGGCCTGCTGGCGAGGACACCTTCGGCCTATTTGGGGGTATTCCGCAGGCGAGAGCCTCGATGCCTCCTTTGGAAGGGGCTTTTCCGCAGAGATCGGGCAATTCGGCTGCTTTTCGGCCTTTTCAGCCAGTGCAGGAACGAGCGAATCAGCCAGTTAGAGCCCGGCCTCTCTACCGAGGAGACTCCCACCCTGCAAAAGCCAGCCACGGCCCTCCTCCCTACTACCAATAGCCTAATTTTCTGTTATTTTGCAATTTCCCGGCTTCCCAATTCTTAATTTGTCATCTCTAATGCAAATTTCAGGCCGCAGACCGTCCACCAGCACTGCCAAGTCCCGGGCCACTGTGCTTGCGCCCAAAGTGGACTTCAGGTCTCTGCTTTCCTCGCTGAAGCCTGAGCTACTGCGCAACCCTCTGCTTGCTCCCCCCAAATCCGCCTTGTTAGTAGCGAGACGGCCCAATTGCCTCAAGCTGAAGTCCTCCCGACCCTCTTCCAGCCAAACTACCAATGGCAAACTGTCGCTGGCTGCACTCACACCCCGCACTAAGTCCTACACTCTCCTCACCACGACCTACACGCCTCGCTACGAAGCTGTGGAAGCTGAGGCCTTCTACCCTACCTCGGCACTGCCTTTGCCCCCGAGGAAGCCCTTGGAAGCGCCTCCACTGCCTTCGGAAAACTCCTCAATGATGGTGGACAGACAGCAGCTCGTGGCTGTGCTGGGAGGGGAGACTGGAGACAGGCGGAATCAGTACGCGCAGGCTGAGATCTTTGAGGGGGAAGCGCTGCCTATGCACCTAGTCTCCTTCCCGACAATGGTCAACGCCTATTGGAGGCCTCCAATCCCTCGCAGTCGCTCCATCAAGTCCGCCCTGCCTGGCAAAAGACTCCTCAGAGCTCACTCCACAGCCGACTTCACCCCCACAGCCATGTCCATTCACCCCTTTTCCATTGGAGACTCCCTCCCCCAGAGACTGCAAAGCGCTAAAAGCCGCGTGCCCGGCCTTAGAAGCGTCAAAAGCACTACTACGATGGCCACTCAGACGCTGGATTCAGCCTCGAGGAAGGGCAAAATTGACATTTACATGCCGGAAGACTTGCACTTGTAAGGAATTGGCGCTCTTATGGTAGATTTGGGAGGGAATTCCTCCGTTTTAGGTATAATTTAGAAGATGTTGTTGGGGAATCGAGGGAATATTGCCTCTTTTTCACGATTTCTGGGGAAAAGGCTATGAATTGCACATAAAGTAAAGCTAAAACAGGCAAAATTACGAAAAAGATGATTGCATTATTGGCAATAAAATAGAAAAATCTGCTCAGAAATGCGAAAAGTATGGATGTATAGGCAGGCAAAGGCTGTTTCCCGCTTTAGTGCACACAAATTCAGTCTGTATCAATCCAAAATGCACTAACTTTCAGCGAATTCGTCTGCATTACGCGAAACTGATACAAACAATTGATAGAATCCCCAAACTGATTGCTTTTCCCGGCTATATAAGCGAATTTCAGCTGATTTCCGTTGGTTTCTAATCAAGTCCCTGGCTATTGCGCTGAAGTGTCTATAGGTGTCCCAGTACTAGTGGGAGTCTAGAAGAATGGTGGGCATAACTAGGAGACTTAGTTTAGTGTACTCTCCGCGACCCAGGGCAGCGGCCCAGCGGCCTGCTGTGGTCCTAACTGCGGGAGCAAATAGTGTACGTTAGCGGGGCAGGGCCGCGGGGAGTCCAAGACTCCAGAATCGTTCCTCATCATCTCAGTAAGGCGCAGAACCACGTCTTCCCCCTCTTCATAGCGAACTCTGTGCAGGATATAGACATGGTGCTTGAGGTTCTGCTTCGATGTGAAGCGCTTGCTGCACATCCGACAGACGAATTTCTTTTTCAAGAGGTGGAGGGAGTTCACGTGTCTGCGCAGGTTGGCGGAGGAGCTGAGAGCCTGGCCGCAGCCTTTGTAGGGGCAGATGCAGGCGAGGAGGGTAGGAAACAGCTGAGCCAGGCTTTTTCGACGATCACCATACGATTTCATTTTTTATGCAGTGCTGGAGGTAGGTAAGCAAACTACTAGACTGCACTAGGGAGTAATTAGCGAATTGCGGCTTTTCGAGCAGGAAATCACTTCTTTAACATAGAGCGATGAGAAGGCTGCTAGAAAGAAATGGGAAGGCTGGGGAATGCCAAATGAAATAGACGAAAACACCCTTTGGACCAGAATCGCGATTTAGAGGTTTTTCATGTCACACTTAGAGCAAATAATCACTTTTCAGTCGATATATTTCGATATTTGGTAGAATAAGCCTATTAAAGTCCACTGCTTACTGGGTAAAAACAGCGAATTTATAGTTGTGCTCATATTGAGAAATGCCTGATATATATAGGATAAAGGAAATGCTGAAATTCGGACATTTCTCTGAACTTCGGACTTTTTATATCCAAATCAGAAGATTTCGCATCAAATTTCCAAATTTGTCGGATTTCCAGTCCCAAACCCTGCAATTTCCGCATATCTCCATGCCTTTGCACTTCCCAGTAGTAATAAGCGACTCAATGGCCTCCTCCTCTAGCTCGCCCTACTACGGCGTGGAAGCCCTTTCTTCCCCTCGGCTGATGCTCGCTAAAGGTGTATTTGGGGTAGTCCGCTCTAAGCGGAAACTACAGCGCGAAACGCCTCCTCGCATACCGCACCCTGTCTCCGAAGCGTCCTTCGAGTCCCACCACCTCCCCAAACTGCCCAATCCAAAGGGCAAAAAGGGGGCCAGGGAGCCAGGCGAGCGAATGATTCTAAGGCACTTGCAGCTGGACTCCAGTGTGTTCGCCAACAGCAGTTCCCAGTCAGACTCCATTTCCAGCAAGTCGGAGGAAGAGGATAAGGTGCAGGAACTGATACACGCTCCACCTAAGGACTTCCTTGAAGAGTTGATACAGAAGTACAGTAGTCAGGGGCAAATGAACTTCGCAGAAGTCGTGAAGGCCAAAGCGCACAAGCCCGTCAAAGTCTTCTGGGAAAAGAAGCACGGTCTCGGCTACATCCCCAGTGCTCGCGAAGGCGCAACCCTCACCCCAGTAAACCGCCGTCTGTACCTATTCGGAGGCGAAAGCAGGTCCCTCTTCAACGACATAAAGATCCTGAACCCCGAGACTTGGAAGTGGGAGTCGGCTGCTCTGAGTGCAGCCAGCGACCCAGTGCCTGAGCCGCGGTCAGGCCACTCCACTGTCAATTACAAGAACAGCCTTGTGGTCTTTGGGGGCGGCGGAGCCTTTAACCCGATGCTGAAGATACGGAAGTGCTTTAATCGCGTGCATGTCTTTGATACGAGTAAGGGAATATGTAGTTTCGAATATGTGGACTACTCCTGCGCCTTTTGGGAATGTGCCGACGGTTAGGAGGAATCATGCGGCTGCGTTGGTAGGGACGACTATGGTGATGTACGGAGGCATGGACGAGATGGGGAACCCTCTGGACGACCTTTTGGCACTGAATATGGAGACTATGCGCTGGTTCACTCCCAGAATCCACAAGAGCTGCACTGTACGGCCTGGCAAGCGCCACTCACTGTGCATGATTCCGGTGTACAACTATGGCGTGTTGAAGCAGTTCAACTTCGACATTTTCCACGTGCCTACTATACATGACGACACTATCTCTCGCAATAACTCTGGTTTGTATATGTTTGGAGGCATTAATAAGGCTGGAAAGGCGTCGAATGACCTCTTCGTTTTAAAGCCCAAGAAAATTGACTACAAAGATGATGATTACTACCTGAAATGGACGCAGCCAGAGGTTGCAGGAATACCTCCCGAGCCCCGCTACTCCTACTGCGCAGCCCTGCGAGGGAAGTACATCGCCTTCTTCGGCGGCAGAAACGACGAAATGCACGCCGGCGGCCTAGCAGTCCGCGACATCGCCCTGTTGAACGTGGAAATCATGCGGTGGGAAACAGTCCTCGGTCAAGGCATGAGTCCCGCAGGCCGCTGGGGCGCCAGCATGGCTGCTTTCCACACCAAAATGGTAGTATTCGGCGGCATGCGGATCAACAAGTACTGCAGTGGGAAGATAGTCATAGCGGAAACGGACCCGCAGGTCGTGAAAGAGCAGGAAGCGGAACTCAAATACATCCAAAATGTGAGGGAAACTATGGGCAGAAATGCCTTTGAAAGGATGAATCGGGCGGCTTTGGTCGGACTCAGGACTCTCCGTAGTCCTAGAGAGACTATGAGCTCACTAGTCGCCCTGCCGCCTATTGGCAGACGCTCAGATGAAGGGTAGCAAGTAAGCAGTTTAGTGCTACAGAGTCGAGTTCTAGGGGAGTTTGTTACATTTCGCTAGGCAAAGTGGCTAGAGTGGTCTCTACTGTTGGCTTTCTCCGGGCTCCTTTCAGCTTGAATTGCGGCAGACTTGGCTCTTCTTCAGGCTTCTCACTAGCGACTGACTGCTTCCTGCTTCCGTCCCTACTGACAATGTGCGGCCATAGCTGCGGCAAGTCCTCCGCCTGCCGTCCATACTCCTGCACACTGTTCTTGCAGTAGAACAAGATGTACGCCCGCGCATTGAGCACGTCTTCAGCATATAGCCTGGCCACATGTTCGTCATCGAAGCAGTACCACTTTTGGCTCTTCATGTTGCGGCAAGAGGCGGAGTAGTGGCCTTGGGAGAGTGTGCCTTCGTGGTCGGTTTTAGCGAAAAGGTCATACCTTGGAGGGTGCTTTTGAGGCCCGGTTATGTACTCCGTTAGGTCGAAATTGGACACTGGGTAGCGAATGAATTTGGTGATTTTGCCTTTCAGTTCGCTGTTGTAGTGAAAACGCTTCAGGTGGAACATGAGAACTGGCGGGACTTTCCATATGTCGAATTTCTTGAAGACCTCCACTTGAGTGTCGCAGGTAGGGCAGACCCACCCTGCCTCCAGCCTTTCCTCCCTAGTAAACTCCGCCAAGCAGTCCTGCAAGGTCGGCCGCTGCAGTCGCTTGGGAATCGGCAAGGACAGGTACATGAAAGTATCAAAGGTGATAGACTGGTAGCCGCACTGAGCACATCGGAGAGTGGATTTCAGTTGTCCTTGGAACAAGTCCACTATGACGGAACTGTTTCTCTTGAGGTGTTGCGCCCAGGCTTTGGCCGCTTGCTTTTCGTCGCTCTCACTGGTGTAGGTCTGCTTGCTGATGGGAGTGCGGTCGGTGGCTCTGTTGAGGTCTTCGTGGAGTTGGTCTAATAGGAAGCTGAGGAGTTCGTGGGAGTCGTGCTGGGCGCCTTCAGCGAACAGAGGTGCGATTTCACGTATGAGTTCCACTATGTGTTTCGGCATTATCACCTCGAACTCGTCTTTCCACTGCACCTTTGTCAGCTCTGCTATGGCTCTGGTCAGCTCGCCCTGCGACCCTAAGGGGTTGAAGGGGTTGATTTCCTCTTCGTAGGAGCCGGAAAGCAGGTAGTCCACCAAGGGCTGGCAGTTCAGGATACACTGCAAGGCAGCATTGATATAGCAAGTATTGCCAATGTTTTCCAGGCCTGCTAGTCCCAGTTCCATCCCTCGCTGGGACCTGAGATTAAAGCGATTGGGCAGAGACAGGTACCCTGGGTCAATTTGAGGCATCGGCGAGGCTTCTTCGTCCTCATTTCCGCTCCTTTTCCTGCGTTTGCGAAGCATCATCAATCGATCGTCGCCCTCCACAGTCCTCCCACAGCATCCAGCGCCCATATATTACTTCCCTCCGACTATCCAGAATGAAGCTAAGCCTAGAGATCGCCACTTTACACCATGGAGGCATCATCCAACATCGAGGCCTAAGGAGCTGCTACCTTGAACACAGTGCTGCCCGCACGTATTATTGCCCCGTGCACTATAGGCCAGTCCTGCTCCACATAGAGCCTATTTAGACGGTACCAAGAGCCGTTTGCACTCGGCTTGATGCCGTCTCCGTCTCGGATTGACCAGCTGGTCTGGGGATTGTAGGTGAGGAAGCAGTGGTTGATAGACAGCTTTGAGTCGTCGATAGGTAAAGAACAGTCCTTGGTCCTGCCGATGCTTATAGGCTGCTGGGTGGAGCGGAAGGAGATTTCCTGCTCAGCCATCGGTCCTTCGTAGAACTGCAACACCAGGGTAGAGGCTGAGTTCTGGGCTTCTATCATCACTCTCGCGTGGGAATCCCCGAAATTGACCACATCTCCACTCCGTAGTGCCTGACTTCCCTCGATTCTGACGAACGTCCCGTTGCCATCTCCCAAGTCTTTCAAACAGTAAGCGTGGCTCTTCGCGTTGAATTCAATGACGCAGTGAGTTATTCCTAAGTCCGGGTCTCTGCTCAGCACAATGTCACAAAGGTTTCCGTCTCTGCCGATTATTGTCTTGCCGTCTACGATTTTTCGAGTGGAGGCCAGCAGACCTGCTGGGGTGATGTGGTAGACTTTACCTGCTTGGACGGAGGGACTGTCCTTCACTTCTAATAGCAGTTTTGGAACTGGGGTGAACGATTCCTGCTCTTGGCTGGAACTGGAAAGGCTCTTTTTCATCGTCGAATCAGTGAATTCGAGACGGGATTTGGTGCGCTTATCGCGAGCGTTGGGAGCATCTTGGTCGGAATAGAAGCAGCACTAAGTGGGAAATACGAGGAAATAGTGTCTGATATGCTTCATATTAGTGCTAAAGATAGAGGATAGAGGACGGCTGCTAACGACTGGAGGGAAACAGAGCAGGAACACATGGGGAGAGGTGGAGTTGAGGGAGATTTAAAAATCCCTGTCTGAAAGCTGTTTTTCCATTAATGTCGACAATTGTTGCTACTCTACTCGTAGATTGCTCAGATTTCGGAAATTCAGCATCTCTTCAATCACCGAATCTCTGCATTTGCCTATATTGCTTCCTCACCTTCTGAATTCCGACAAGTGGCAGTTTCCTACCCACTTGAGAAAAGCCAGAAGTACACTTGCCGAATTGAGGGAAAATAAGCCTTACTTGTGAGGGATTTATGCAGATTATCTCATCACTTTCCCAAGAAATCCACTGAGTGCAAATACTAATTTGTATACTCTCGAATCCAACCTACTCCTTTAGTACATAGCAGGGAGCAGGCCGTGCATGCTTTCTGAGTATGGGGAATTTAGTACTTAGGGAGATTAGCACATTTACGCGGCTATATGAGAGACACTGACAGGTTGCTTGTTTGACATAGGAGAGTTCTGCTGGATCATTGTAGCTGCTCTTTGGGGCGTCCCTATATACATTTGCTCATAATAAGCCTTAAATACTCGGGAAATCTGAGGGAAAAACAGCAAAAGTCTGGAGTCACAATCCTTCCCAAGCAGCTGAAAGGAAGAAACCCCCTCCTTTTCCCCTGAAAGTATCGCAAATACTGTGCCTCTCCTCCCTCCACAACGCCCCATACAGCCCAACCACTCCCCCCGTACGAAACTTGCATTTAAACTTGAACCTTGGCGGTACTCAAAGAGGCGGGAACCCCTCTCCCCCACACAGGTTATAAATGTCCCAAGGCGAACTGCCCACTTCCACCCCTGTAGAAGCCCCAGCAGAGCCTGTAACTCTAAAGGTAAAGGCTCAGGACGGGTCTGAGATCTTCTTCAAAATCAAGCCGTCCACAGCACTGAAGAAACTGATGGACAGCTACTGCCAGCGCCAGGGAGTGGACAGCAAGACGGTCCGCTTTCTATATGAGGGGAATCGTGTGCAGGAGACAGCGACGCCGAAGGAACTGGGGATGACGAGTGGGGATGAGATTGATGCGATGGTGGAGCAGAGGGGAGGGGCTAGACTAGGATAAGCAGGAATCGAGGCAATCAGCTATTTTCGACTAGTTGGGGATTTAGTGGAATTCAGTTTTCTATAAAAGATGTATGGAACTACATTCCTCAATGGTCCTATTCATGTAAAAAGCTATCGAGACTACCATGTCCCCTGAGCATTCTTTGCAACATATCAGGCTTCTGCATCGCCCTCGCCTCCTGCAGCTCTTTAGTGCTTTCCGACATCACTAGTAGCATGTTGCTTTCCTCGCTCTGAGTTTCAATATACCAGACTCCTTGCTGTCGCATAGGCGCTGTGTGACTCAGAAAGTTTGTATTGTTTTCGCCTTTTAGCTGGAAGCACTCTGCGCCCTGGCAATCGAAGGAGTAAATGCCACTTGCGCTGAGGACTACCACTTCGTCCAAGGGAAAGGCAAGGGCTTGACTGTTACTGTGACCTTGATAGGAGAAAGGGGCCTTAGTGAACTGCTCAGTCGCCAAATCGAACTGGTACCCACGACTACACAAAGTAAGAGGACCGAAATACAACTTGGGTCCCTGTCTGCAAGGCATAGCACCGAAGAAAGAGAGCGGCAGGCTGCAGGCCAGTAGCCGCGTGCTCTTCCTTTCAATGTCCACGCATTCCACAGTGTGGGAAACTGCGTTTTTCGTGTGTCCGCCGAACAAATAGACACATCTGCGGTAGTGCGCCAAGCCTGCGAACTGCCGCTTTTCCTTCATGTCACAAATCAGTCTCTTTTGAGTGAAATCAGAGGAGATGAGATGACACTGTTGATAGTCATTAAAAAACCACTCAGTGCTGGGCAGACACAGCAGAGAGCCATCCAGCCAGGCCAAGGACTCCGGCACAGACAGCTGATCTAAGGTCGGCAGTGCGAAGAGGTGTGTCTGGCCGTTTGCTACTGCAAAGCAGTTGGGCTCGTACGAAGGCGGAGCCAGCAAGTACTTCCAGCTTCGAAGGCGACCCAGTGTCTCCCACTTGTGCTTGTACTCCTCCATCTCAAACACCCAACCCACGATGTCTCTTTGGTACTCAGCCAGTTCCTTCCGGTCCTCTCGCTGGATGAGCGCTTCCAGCTCAGTTTCCGCCTGCCACTCGGCCCGATACTTCATCCTTCTCAGCTTCTCCAGCAACAACTCACTCTCGCTCTCGAACTCCTTTGCGTACTTGATGACCTGCTCGAGTGTGTGGACTCGCATTTCGTGCAAGTGCCGTTGCAGTCCATCGAAGGTCTCTGCGACCTTCTGCACGAGTTTCTCCTGCAGTCCCTTCGCTTGGGTCTGCACAGCTGCTGACAACTCCTCAATGAGTTCTCCTTGTCGCAGCAGCGCTCCAGTCTCGTCCTGGTTGAAAACCGGGACGAGACACACAGAGAAGACGTGGTGGTTGTCTCGCGGCGGGTGATGGACAGGCATACATACACTACAGATGTAGGCATTGCAGAGACAGAAGTGCAGGGCTGGGTTGTCGTGCGGCAGGCAGCGGTCCTGTGTGCCGGAAGTGCACTGTGCGTGGATGCCGGGACTGGTGACGTGGAGGGGCAGGCAGGACTGACAGATTGCGACTTGTGGACTTATGCATTCGCACTGCACGCAGGCAGCGAACTCTCTGCATTCGGAGCATTGAAGATCCATTAATTCTCTGATTAAGTGCAGACGACTAGGTCTCAGCAACTAGGAGTCGGACTGATTCTGGGTCTTTGCCGTGTGAGGAAGCTGTGCTTTGTGCGAATGAACTCTGAGTGGGACTTACGTTGATAACATCTTCTGCGTTGCTTCTGAGGTGGGGCCTGCCGCCCACCCTCCTCTGGTACCAGTCGAATCCTTTGTATGTCCACACTTTCACCAGGTCCTGCACTACAAACCACACCGCGTTATAAACCCATATAAACAGGACGATTTTCCACCCCACCGCCTTCATCTTGTGCTTCTTTTCCTCGTCATTGGCAGCGAAATCGAAGCACCACAGCAAGGCTAGCAGTGTGGAGCAGGCAGTGGCGAGCACTGCACAGCCCAGCACTACGTTGGAAGGCCGGTGAGTGTAGAAGTAGGACTCTGTGCGCGCTGCAAAGACGGTTATGAAGTCGGAAATTGCTACTTTTAGGAAAAGCGCCGTCACTACTTGGCTGTAACTCAGCACCGGCACTCCTAGGAACGAGAGAAAGCCATTCGAGGAGTCTTCATCCATGTGACTCAGCAGCAAAAGCAGTAGCAATATGGAGGAAATCAGCGAAACCAGTCCCAATATAAAGGAACTCGCATACAATAAGGGCAAATTCCACTTGTCTGGCCTTTTACTGACAAGAGCCGTATCTCCTGCTATGGATATTAACGTGCCGTCGTTCAGAACTGCAATCAGCACAATTGCAAAGACCGGGAAAGTGAAATAGGACGGTACAGTGTCACACGAAGAGCTACCGGAGCAGTTGTAATGCCGTGGATTGATGAAAACCATCGCAATTACGAAGAAAAGGAGCAGCTGCAAGGTGCAGGCGATGCGGTAAATGCAGTAGTTCTTGACGCGCTGGAAGATTTGGCGGGAAGTGAAGATAGCATTGATGATGACGGAAAGGCCGGGACGGATGAGGACAATATCAGCCGAGGCTCGAGCCGCATCAGTCGCCCCAGAAACCGCAATCCCCACATCTGCTTTCTTGAGTGCCGGCGCATCATTCACTCCATCCCCAGTCATCCCCACTCTATAGTGCAAATCCTTCAGTCGTTCCACTATCTCGAACTTGTGTTGGGGAAACACCTCTGCGAAGCCGTCAGCTAGGTCTATGGAAGCGTCGATGTTGTCGGTTTGGGATAGAGATTCGAAGGTGTGGAAGTTGGTGGACATGCCGAGAAGGCGGCCGGTCTCTCGGGCGATGGCGAGTTGGTCGCCGGTCACCATTTTGATGCGAATGCCCATTAAAAAGGCTTTTTCCAGGGTTCGTTTTGTGTCTTTCCTGGGAGGGTCATGCAGGGGAACCAGACCCATAATTTGCCAAGTGACTCCCCCCTCCGCCCGAGCCACTGCAATGGTGCGGTACCCCTTCAGTGCCTGGTCCTCCATTTCCTTCCTCCAAATCTGCCTTTCCATCTGCGACATTTCACAGAGTTCGATTATCTTTTGAGGGGCGCCTTTAGCGAATATGACCGGTCCTCCTTGTGACAAGTCCTTATAGTGTCCTTCCGCCCGCTTTCTCTCCGGGTCGAAATCCACAAACTCCTCCAACTCATACCCTTCATACCCCACTTCCGGGTACTTCTCCGCAATGTACTGCAGAAGCACATTGTCTATCGGGTCATGATGACCCTCCTCCCTCCTACACGCCAAACCCACCGCTCTAAACAAATCCGCCCCTTCCACTCCCTTATTTAACACCGCAGACTGCACTGAGAGTTTATTCTCAGTTAGAGTTCCGGTTTTGTCGATGCACAGCACTTGCATGCCCGCAAGTTCCTCGATAGAGTTCAACCGACTCACTATGGCCTTCTTCTCAGCCAGTATGCGCGCCCCTATCGCCAGTGTAGTGGTGCATATCACCTGCATGGCGATAGGGATGGAGGCCACTATGATAACTGCGCAGATGCTAATAGCGCCCAGGAAGGGAGCGCCTTTGACCAGAATCACCACCAAAATCAGTAGTGTGAAGGCGAAGGACAGAATGGACAGGAACCACGTAGTACTCAGCAGGACCTTTTGGAAGTGGCCGACTTGGTCCACACTGGCTACCAAGGTGGTGGTTTTCCCTAGGAAGGTCTCAGCGCCGATAGCCACGATTAAGGCCTCTAAGCGGCCTTTGCGGCATATGGTTCCTTGCAAGATTTGGTCTTCGGGTCGTTTGGTGACGGGGTGGGACTCGCCGGTGAGTGCGGATTGGTCGAGTTCTGCTATGCCAATGTCGACAATGCAGTCCGCAGGGACAATATCGCCGATTTCCAGTCTGATTCGGTCACTCATGGCCAATTCCGCACTGGGAATGACCTGCCACTGACCATCTCTCTTGACTGCGGCCTTAGGCGCTAGGTTCTGCCTTAGGGCCTCTATTGCATTGCCTGCGTTTCTTTCCTCGTACCACCCCACGAACCCATTCACGAACTGCAGGAACAGCAAAAGGACCAAATCTGGCCAGTCTTGCACAGCTGCTTCGATAGCAATTGCAATCCAGATCATTATCTAGGTGCGACTTACAGGCATTGGACCTGTGTAGTAGGACAAGAACTTCACCCAGGGGTTGCTTCTTTTCTCAGGAATAGTGTTGGACCTGGGTAAAAAGTACCCGTAGAGGGTAATATTGTGCAGGGCTTCGGAGGTGGTGAGGCCGGAGGGACCTGTGAGAGGACGAGAAGGCTTGGGCGAGGCCGCCATATAGTGGAAACGTATAAGGAAACGCAAAAAAAGCATCTAGACGCGCTCTAGTTTGGCTGATTTGGCTTTAGAACGGGTCTACAGAGGAATTCCTGCTTGTACTCCGTTACTTTACTCCAATTTTGTATGTATTTCTCCTCTAATCATCCTGCTTACCTCAGTGGATACACGCTAAAAGGCTCTAAATCCATCCAAGTTAGACTTGATCTATCCAGACTGCTGCTATTGATAGACTAATCCCCACTAGCGCAGCCTCTACACCCGCAGTGTCTGCACTCCACGACCTTCCCTTCCTCCAACTTGTCCTTCGGCACTCTGCACACACACGTAGTTCCGAAGTTATGCGCGGAAGTCTCAATGCACAGCAAACAGCACAGTCGTTCATACCCCGGCTTTTTCCACTTCGCAATCAAGGGTGCATCCGCGTACTTCTCAACCAAGCAGTACTCATACAGTTCTCGGGAGATTTCATGCTGTCGGTAGTAGAGTTCGAAGATGTACCGGGAACGTTGGTGGATGAGTCGCATTAAAGGCCACATTGTCTCTGTCCTTCTTTTGGCTTCGGTGGGTTCGTTGTGGACTTCTTGGAGCTTGCGGGCGAATTCGCTGAGGGTGGGCTCGATCAGGTCCCAGCCGGGGGGAGGTCTGCGTGTGCGCAAAGTCCTTATTTTGGGCATTATGGAGGGATGGTCTGTTTAAGAGCTAGATAGGAGGTAGGCCGGGACGTCTGGGACCGTGGCTTTGAGGTTGTACTGACCTGGGCCTGGAGATGTGGCCTTGGCGTCTTTTCCTCGCTTCTCAGTACCAAATGACCATAGCGGAGGTGACGGCTTCAAAGGCGAGTGGTACATCCCTGGCCCCACACTCTCCACACTGCCGCCCCCCGACACCCCTCCCCTCATTTCCCTGCCAAAGTTGTAGGCCGGAGAACTGTCATAGACACTGGCGGACTTGCTTAGAGAGTACTGCCCAGGCCCCGGGTTCTCATTGCCCTTCGCATTATAGAACTTTCCACGAAGGGAGTAACTGGGTCCTTCTCCCACTGCAGGTCTGGAAGTATATGCGCCGGGTCCAGGGTTCAAGGAGGTGTATGACTTGGTCCTTTGCTCGTTTCCGAACCTAGGTAGTGCTTACTTGATGCCTGGTGCAGGCTTTAGGCCGGGGTTGTACTGGCCTGGACCTGGGCCTTCGCCGCCTTCCATGCGAGTACGACTGCCGTGGCCTACGGTGTAAGAGGGCATTCCGTGTCCGTTTTGAGGGGAATAGGCGCCAGGGCCCGGCACTTCTTCATGTGGTTTGTTGGGATGTTTGCCTGAAATCGACCACCCCCGCTGTTGGTCTATTGACCCGGGAAGATTGTAAGACCCAGGAGAGGGAAAAGAGGCATTAAGCGTCTTTCCACTTCTTTGTTGCGAGCCAAAGCCGTACTTGGGTCCTCCAATCCCCCCTCTGACATCATACTGGCCTGGGCCAGGCGCCTCCACACCTCCTTTCCCATCTCCTCTTCTTGCAGTGCCCATGACAGTTCCAGGACTTCGAGTCAGCACAGTGCCGAAGTTATTGGCGTCGTACTGGCCGGGTCCTGGCGTGTCTTGTCTGCCTCGATCCGCTGTTTTCGGCCTCATAGAGTAGGCAGGTCCTGCCTCTCCCTTCAGGTAGTAATAAGTGCCGGGCCCTGGAGTTTCCTTGGATTCGGTGAGTGACTTGCGCCCATCTCTGCCGAAACTGGGTGGAACTTACACTGGTGCAGCTGAGGAAGGCCGGGCCATGCCAGGACTATACGCCCCGGGACCTGGTGCAATGCTGGTCTTCGCGAAATCCGACCGCTGCCCAGTCCCTACGCGGACATTGCCCTTGGGTGTCAGCAAGGAAGGGTTGTAGGCGCCTGGGCCTGGCATTGAAGCTGACTCTCTGAGAGTGTGGTCGTCGTGCTTTGCCCCCATTGTATACGCGACTGTTCCTAAGCCTTTGACGACGTTGTAGGCCCCTGCGCCTGGTGTGTCCACAGATTTGTTATGCCCCCGGGCCTGGGTTCCAAAGCCGTACTTCGGCCCTTTCATCTGTCCTGTAGGGTCATACGCCCCGGGACCCGGCAGCTCCTTCATCGACTGCGTGCCGTTGTCCCCTCTCTTCGCACTGCCCAGTCCGAAGGCAGGCGCCTTCTGCAGCACTGAATCATACGCTTCCGCTTCGTATTGGCCGGGTCCAGGAGTATCACTGCGCTGCTTCCCAGGTCCTCTGCCCGGCATAGAGTACTGCGGGCCTTCAGTCGCCTCCATGCGCACTCTGTAAGTCCCTGGACCAGGAGTGTCCATGCTAGCCGACATCGGCCTGCGCTTGTCAGTTCCAAATCTGAGTAAAGAGTACACAGGGGCAGCGGAGCGAGGACGGGCAGTAGCGTCGTAGGACCCTGGCCCCGGGTTCACATTGCCTTGCGCCCAGTCGGCTCGCTGGCCTGTGCCCACACCGTAAGCAGGCGCTCGGTCTGTGAGGGAAGGGTTGTAGGCGCCGGGTCCTGGTACGGAAGCTGCTTCTCTTAAGGCGTTGTTGCCGTGCTTCCCAGCCATGGAGTAGCCGCGAGGATCTAAAGTGCTCTTCATCTCATAAGTCCCGGGAGCGGGTGAAGACCCACTCGCGTTTTTCCCTCTCGCTTCAGACCCAAACCCCCACTTCGGCCCCACTCCCCGCCCCTCAGCTTCATAAGTGCCAGGCCCTGGAAACTCCCTCACCGATTGAGAGTGCAAGTCGTCCCTTTTGGCTGTGCCAAGGCGGGTCTGTGGTGAGCGTTGCAGCACATTGCCGAATTGGTCGTGATCATAGGCTCCAGGCCCAGGGTTGGCGCTGCTGTCCGCCGGTCCAGGCTTGATGCGCATGGAATAGAGCGGCCCTTCCACACTTCTGGCAGGGGGGTCGTAAGCGCCAGGGCCGGGCACGCCAACTGAGTCTGTTAGTGGCTTTCGCTTATCAGTTCCGAAGCTGTGTGTTGCTTACACTGGCGCGGCTGAGTTAGGCCGGGCGGAAGGGTCGTAGGCACCAGGGCCTGGGTCTGCAGCGGACTTGGTGAAGTCGGAACGGCCGCCAGTACCAATGCGCCAGCCTGGAGAGCCTTCTTTAGGCTTCGGCTCATAGGCTCCCGGCCCAGGCTGGTCCTCATTGGCTCTGGTAGGATAGCGAGGTCTGAGACTCCAAGCAGGTGAAGAACGGAACTTCATGGCCGAATAAGATTAAAGCCATTCTCAGCCACACCAAGGCCTCAGGTCTTAAGCGCTACATAGCTGTGGAAGGACAGTCTGCCTCTCAACTTTACAAGTCGACCTTCATGTGACCCCACTCTATACTTCCTCGTGTTTTCACTCAGTGTGCGCTGCACCTCTCTCACACTCAGCGACAACGGCCTGGGGATCGGGACTATGGAAATCGGGGAGTTGCGGTAACTTTGAAGAGCTCGTCTCGACTTGGGCGCCGGAGGCGGCATTTGCACAACTGAGAGGTCTACAGAGGTGCGGCGACTGGCCTTAGCTGAGCTTTCACGAGAGGTATCAGGTGCAGTGGTACGTGAGTCTGTAGTTTGAGTGAGGACTTCGGGCAGAGGTGTATCTGAAGCGAAGCCGGGCTCGGGAGTGGGGAGAGTCAGAGTCACTGGCTCGGGAGGGGGAGGCACTGTGGAGGCAGGCTCGGGAGTGGGTCTGGGCACAGACTTGCGAGGACGTTTGATTTGGGGTCGAGGCGGCTTCGCCACTACATTCAGGTTGCTTTCCCTCAGCGGTTCCCACCGATCAATCTCACCACTAGCATCAAAATAAGGTCGTTGCTCCTTACTAAGCAGTAACAAGCTGCGGACCGCATTCCTCTCCAACTTACTCTCTTCCATTTGATTTTGTCCGCTAACGACCCGGGATATATGGAAGTCCATTCAGTGGAGCAGGAGGCCCAGTTGCCTGCGCTGGGCTCAGATCGCTTGCCTGTGTATATGCCCCCGGAGGAAATGTACAAGGTCACTCGTGGCATTGCTGGGGAGTGGGGGATTGAGGGGTATGAAGTGCCTTGCAAGGCGATTCTCTATGGCAAGGAAAAGCACACTTTCGCCAAGTCTCTGCGCAAGACTCAGTCCGAAGAGCGCCTCAAAGTGCAAGGAGAAATTCCCGCCCCTGGGATGTACGACCCAAAGGTCAAATTCGAGCTCAAGTCCAAAACTCACCGGCCCGTTTTCAAGGCTCCTCGCAACACTTACATCGACGCAGTCTTCAAAGCGCCCAAACTGCCCGGGCCGGGACAGTACTTCCCAACCGACCGCAACCCCTCCAAGCCCGAGGCCAAGAAAGTCAGAGGAGCGGCTATTGGACTGAGCTCGGGGCTGAATTACCTATCGACGTGTGAGTTTTATGGACATGAGTCGCCTGGGCCGGGAGCGTACTTTCAGGAAGCGAAAGGGATGAAGCTGGCGAAAACTGCTTCGGAGAAGCCCAGTCATTTCTTCAGATCTCACGCTCCGCCCAAGTCCAAAGACAAAGACCTGCTCGGCCCCGGTACCTACTTCAGCAAGGACTACGTGGAGAACATCAAGTCTCCCCTGCAGAAGCTCTACCGCGACCCTATCCGCACTTCAGTGCCTCGGCCCATCATGCCCAAGTCCACTCCCACCACCTCTTTAGAAGTCCACGCACGACTGACCAAGTTCGTGCCCGGAGTAGGCTTCTATGAAAACGCCACGAAGCCGCTGGATGGGTTTGTCACTGACCCGAAGAAGATTAGACTGGCGCTGAATAAGGAGAAGGGCACGAGGTTCCCGGAGGACGTCATCAAGAGCAGGACTTTCACGGTGGGGCCGGCTAAGTACAACCCGGAGGATGATGAGGACGAGCTCAAAAAGAAGCGCTAACACTTTAGCGAAACTCTCTTCTGCCTATTTGGCCACTTGTAGATGTGAAAACCCACTGACTCTATTGCCTGTTCACCGCATTTTAGTCCCCTTAAGTTGGCTAGACTAAGACCAGTTTTTGTGAATCTTTCGAGACATTAGTCTTTGCTATTGTAGATCTGTCCCATTGCTCACTGAAAGGGCTTACAAGGCCTGACTGTTGTTCAAGTTTAAAGCGATTGGAGAACAGTGCTCGGCGTCTTAGAAATTAAAAGATATGATAGAGCAGTTTCCGGAAGTGCTGAGTCTGTCAGTGGGCGGCATGGCCTACCAAGCCTCGCACTCCCTCCTCCTCAAGCAAGAAGACAGCGTCCTCGCCTCCATGTTCAGCGGCCGGCACGCTATCCAAAAGGACGAACTAGGCCGCTACTTCATCGACCGCGACGGAGTCCTGTTCGCCCACATCCTGAGTTTTCTGCGCAATGGAGAACTGCTGGCGGCTCCAGCCGGCTCTGTGGACCTCACGAGACTGCTCAGGGAAGCCCAGTACTTCCAAATCCAGCCCTTAGTGGAAGAGTTGACACAGAGGCTGGACGAGGTTTCGCAAGGTTCGCTGACTTACCAGGAACTGCTTGAAATTCTCAATATGAGCAAGGGACCGGTGCAGCTGCCTCGATGCAGGTTTGTACTGATGGAAATCTCCTTCCTGGACTTCACTAGAGCCAATTTGCAGGGATGCGATTTCTCAGGGGCGATAATCAGGGAAGTCAACCTCACATATGCAAATCTCAGCCACAGTGTGCTGAAAGATGCGAATTTGCAGAATAGCTGTCTAAGGGAAGCGGTGCTGGAAAAGTGCGATTTGGCAAGGGCCAATTTGTCAGGGACGGACATGCGCAGGGCGATTTGCAGAGATTGCAACTTCTCGAAGGCCAAACTCAGTGGTGCAGATTTACGCTTCTGCGACATGCAGAGTTGCAACCTCGAGGACGCCTTATTTCTAGTGGCCAACCTTGAGAATTGTATGTTCCATTACTCATCTGTTCGAGGGGCGAACTTCGACCGAGCCAATATGAGAGACGTCCAAGGTCTAAATCTAACCTAAAACCGTAGTTACTCCTCTGACTCCGGGGTCGGGGGAATAGGACTGTGTATATACGCGAAGTAGAGTTCCTTCATACTACTCGGCGCCTCCACTGTCCTTTCCTGGTTCTGCGCCACTTCCTCAGCGAAATAGTCCCTTTCCTTGGCCAGCGACAGACTTTCCTCCGTCTTCGCCTTCACAAACCTGCCCAAGCAAGGAACCCACTTCAACACTATCAACACACTCACTCCCAGCATGTTCCTGCTCCACATAAGCAGGAAATAGCCATTTATGCACACAATTGTGACGAATAACAGAGTTTTGGAGACTTCGTCGAGGTCTTCCGTGAGGTAGTACAGGCCGCAGTAGATAGTCACGGCTGCCACTAGGATGGAACGCATTTCTGCCTTGTTGAGGGACTTTTTGAAATAGGGCTGGTGCTTCTTTTGCAGGACTACCATCAGGACTAAGACGCCCATTATCGCCAAGGCCTGAATTGCTACTGAAATCTGCGCTAGGAAGACGGAAATCGAAATAATAACAATTTTCCTATACAAAATCACGAATTCCCAGTAATACTCCGTTTGCTTGTACCCATTAATCAGAAACCCATACTTAATCTTCGTTTCCACCTCATGAAATCTCTTCCTTTCGCTCGTAATTACCAGTAAACAAAGTGCAGGCACGCCAATTCCCCATATAAGAATGCTAGGCAGGGCTACAGTCAGTGCGTATTCCATATGTTCGCCCTGCCAACAGCGAATATTCATCTGAGTCGACACCCATAATTCCTGAGGGTCAACCTCTGTGCAGCTGTATATGCTGAAGGCGACTTTCACGATGCTGGGGTGGGAGAGGAAGAATAGGATTACGCAGGTAGCGATTAGCTCGTTTTTCATACATTTGCAGGAGCGCTTGCAGAGGGAAATTGAGACCCAGACCAGGACTGCGGACAGGAGTAAAATGAGCGGCACAAAGGCCATTATGAGCAATTTGTCCAGGAATACATCCGCACTCGAAGCACTGTTAATGAAGCAGTCAATAGAGAAAACCTGCTCAGTGACTGCCCCAGTGGATTCCTGCGCTGAGAAGAGTTTGAGCACAAAGGTGGGCCAACTCAGGTTGAAACTAGCAGTCAGCATCACAAGTTGTAGGTAGTTCATGAATATCTTCAGGTAAATGGAGTGCAGGGCTTTGGGCTGCCGGGCTGAAGCGAGACTGGTCTTTACCAAAATCACTACAGCGATGAGCGTGCCGAAGAGAATTCCGCCGAGACGGAGAGCGTTCAGATAGGGCGCGGGACAAGGGGCGCATTCAGACTTGGAGGAGCGGGAGTAGTTCTCTGCGCAACTTTGACAGAGGTTGCCTTCGTATCCATGCTCGCACTCCCCAGTGTAGGACAAGTCTTCGGGCGGATGTGGTGACCCTTCGCAAGCGGCTGGATATGGACATGCGAAGAACTTGGAAGTGAGTTGACTGGAGCGCCAGTAGCCAGACCTCGGCACCATGGTGAAGTTGCCGTAGCATATAGCGGCTGTGGGACAGTCTTGGCAGGCCAGGGCGGGGTCGAGGCTGTAGGTGCCCTGGCCGCACACTATGCATTGGGAGTTTACTGCGCTTTCACCAAGGGTGCAGTTCCGCATGGAGACTGTGAAAGGGACGGAAGGGGAGTAAGAGGCGTTGTCTCCGCTCCGTAGTTGCTTACTCACGTCCACTGCATTAGTAGTAACATGGAGAGAGGTATTCGCCCCTGGCACCGCCGTTATCACAAAGTCCTGAAAGGTGAAAACTCCATCCACAGCCACAACTTTCCAAGTCCCAGCCACAGCAGTTCCAGCCTGAGTAGCCACTAACTCCGCAGAACTCTCACTATCCGTCGCTACGATGTTTCCATAGTGGTCTCTCAGAGCCAGACTCAGGTTATGGGGATAGGCCTGGCCACTGGCTACGGCTTCCAGGTGGGGTTTTAGGCTGTAGGTGAGCTGAATTGCGTAGGAAGAGACTTCGTTCCCGTAAGTTGCACGGTTGCTAGTGAAGTTTACATCTGTAAGTTGGGGCATTACGTCTTCCCAGCTGATCGCGCCTCCTTTCACGAGTGCAGTGTTGCCTTCAAACACTGACTTCAGCAGGGAATAATTGCAATTCAGGGAGGAAAGTGCACAGGTGAGGAGGACTGCGCCTCCCCGTCCCTTTCCGCCTGCGATTTTTGCACTATTGCTTCGAAAGGTGCAGGAGTCCAGGATTGCGTGTATGCTGCTTGCTGACAAAGCGCCTGCATCTTCCGCTTGATTACCCTCAAATAAGCATCTCACCACTATCAAAGAAGAACTCAAGCCCGCCTGTCCCACCATCGACACTGCGCCTCCAATCTGTGCTACCAGTTCCCTGAACTCCGAGTCTACCAATACCACCTCAGTGCAAGCGGTGCATAGCAGACCTGTGCCTTCTGTTCCCTTTCCGGATTTAAAGGTGCAGAAACGCAGGGAAAGACTGGACTTCTCTGCTTCCAGGGCACTGCCGTGGTACTGCTGGAAGTGAGAGTATTGCAGTTGACTGGTAGACTCGTAGAGGTGGATGAGGCCGGCAGGGTAGCTGGTGACGTTGATGTTGAGGAAAGAGGTGCTTGTCACAGTCAGCTGACTATTGCTATACACAAACAGCGCTCCCCCTAGCGGAGCACTCAGCTGCTCGAACCAACTGCCCTCCACTGCCAAGCTGCTCCCGAACACTATCACAGCCCCGCCAGAACTTGTAGCCACGCCCTCGCTAAATCTGCATGCCACCACTCTGGCCATACTCTCAGTCGTCACATACAAAAACACCCCAAACACTCCTTTCTGCAGTCCAAAGTTGCACCCCGTTGCCGTGAAGTTGGAAAGGTTGAGCACCACTCCAGCTGTAGTTTTTTTGGAAAGATTTTCCCTGAAAGTGCTGTTTTGCATGTTAAGAGTGGCTGAAATCAGCATAATGGCGCCGTCTCCTCCAGAGGAGTTCAGGCGGAAAGTGGAGTTTCGGACTTGGGAAGGGGACTCGCAGCCGAGGAAGTACAGCGCAGAGCCAGATAGGCCTGCCACATTGCCTATGAATTCCGAGTTGCTGATATCGACCATAGAGTTCTGTTCCAAGTAGACAGCTCCGCCTCGCTTCCCTGCAGAGTTCCTCTCAAACAGGCAGAAATCACACATAAATAGAGACTGAGTGCCCGCAATAATGACTCCAGCATCTAATATCGCTGTGTTATTCTCAAAGGTACAATCAGACACTGTCACTATAGACTGCCTCCGGATATCCATGGCTGGGGCACTGACAGCTCTGTTGGACCTAAAGACTAGACGGAAGCCTGCGAGCAGCACTCCGTCCAGCAGTATTGCCACAGCGCTGTTGTCAGTAAAAGTCACATCCTCCATATGCGCAGTTTGCACCTGGCTCCCAGCCGTCAATGTAACTACTGATATGGCAGTATTATTCGTGAAGGAAACTCTCTGCAAGCGCAAATAGGAGCTAGTGCTGGCTTGGTAGGACGCAAACAGCGTTGAATCCGCAGCGGCAAAGTTGTCTTGGAAGTTAGAGTTGCTGAGCAGAAGTACGCCCGCTATGAAGGACAACGAAAGCACATTCTCCCAATTGGCCCTGAAAACGCATTCATTGACAATGCTGTTAGCCACACTGCCCTGCGAATCCACATAGATGGCACTGCCTGACACTGCACGATTCGCTTCGAAGGCTGACTTGGAAATCTGCAAAGTCAGGGCAGAGTCTGTGGGTCCGGAGAAGTAGAGCGCCCCGCCGTGCAAACCCGCAGTGTTCTCGAGGAACTGACAGTCGGTTATGGAGACTCGGGCTGTGACGAGTAGTTCGAAGTTCACTACACCGCCGAGGGAAGTACCAGCTGCATTGCCTTGAAAGACTGAGCGAGCCAGGGTCAACACAGGCAAGTTGGAAGCCACAATGAGGCCTTGCTGTGCTGCAGAGTTAGCAGTGAATATCGAGGAAGTCACAGTCAGCTGCGTACTTGAGCCACTGGCATAAATTAGTCCTTTATAGACGACTTCAGTACTTGTACAGGAAGTCATTTTGACGTCTGATAGGAGCAATTGTCCCACTCCTAGCTCACTATACACAATTCCTCCACCTGTTGCTACCCCAGTAAAGCTGACAGTGTTCAGACTGACAGACCCGCTGCTATCCTGCACAAACAGCAACGGTCCCTGTGAGCATGTCTGACCTACAAATTGCAGGTCGGTGAACATCACAGAGAAGCAGTTGGAGAGGTAGATAAGTGACTGGCAATCGAATGGAAGCAACTCCAGTTGCAGTTTCATGTAAATATCTCCTCGTTTTGTATAGGCTTGTAATGTGTTTTCAAAGAAGGTCACGCTTTCGGACTTTCCACTGACGGCAAAGGACTTGAGCAGGATATTGGGCATGGATTTGATACTGATTAGGCCAGAAGCAGCTGCGAAGCATGACTTAAATTCCACAAGCTCAAGCGTTAGTCTATTGGGCGGAAAGAACTTCTTGACTCTGCCTCCCAAGCCGTCCATCACAGTTTTTTCCTGCCCGTTTTTTTCACTTTCGTCCAAATTTCCCCCATTGATCACTGCGATTAGCCCTGCGCCTGTAGTCAGTTCATTCTCAAACAGACTGTCTTCGATTTCGATATTCTGCAGATCCTGCATAAAGTGGATGTATATCAAAGACCCAGTTCTGCCGGAGTTATTGCGAAATACACAGTCTCGAATGATGATATGATCCCGGGGGAGTACAGGGAGAAAAGCAGAGTCGATTATAAGTGTGGACCAGGAGAACATCGTCGAATAAATCTTGAGAACAGTTCCAAAGCCGCCAATATTGTTCTCAAATAGACAGTTGTCGATAATCACAGAGACACAAAAGTCCAATGTGACCAAAGAGCCGATAAGCATCGAAGGCGTGAGAGCGATGGTACTGCCCACCGCTAGCAAGTTGTAAGAGAACTGGACATTGTCAATCAGTAGAGAGCCCAGACTGGTGCTGTAGAAGAAGCCGTACATCTGCAGGTCAGAACGCAGTTCAAAGCCGTTGTTGAGCAGGGAAACTTTCCCGGAAGTATAGCTGAAAGAGGTGTAAGGAGACATGAACTGGTTTTCGTTTTGAATAATCACAGCAGTGTGCACGATTATGTCCTCGAAGGTCACATTTTCAAATTTCCCACTTGCACCGGTCATAAAGAAGAGAGACTTAAAATTTTGGCGGAAACTGGTAAAGCTTACATTGGAAAGTTTCAATTCCGTTGCATAAATGGTGATAAAACTGTAATACTGAGCACCAGCATAGAACCAGGAACTTGCATACTGCTCATCACCAATCGGCGTATCCCGGTCCGTTTTGTAGATGCCATCCCTAGGGTCGAGCTGGACATAGGAGCAGTAGTAGCAGCGAGGCTGGTCGCAGTGAGTAATTGGAGAACGGGCTTCGAAGTCAATATTTGCGATTTCGAAAACTGCGACTGAAGCGTAGAGACGCACAGGACTGAGATTGATATAGCGGAAAGTAGTGCGGTTGAGAGAGTCTAGACCTTTAATGGTGAGTTTCATCACTGAGGGAGAGTAGACAAAAGAAGGGTTACTAGGCCCTCCTACAGAGTTACCTCCTGTGGTAGTATATACATCCGATGCAAGGGAGTATAGGAATGCTGAAGTCTGCAAAGCTAACAAGTCATGTGAGCCGGGGAACACTATAATAGTCGTATAGCTCTTAGAGACAGCCGCTAAGGCGTAGGACAGGGAGTGGAAAGGGTCTTCGAGTGTGCCTTGTCCCTTTGATGTGGAGTTCCAGTTGTCCACATACAGCAGAGCAGGGTTTTTATCGGTGGTCAGATCTTCCTGCGGACAGCAAATGTCGGGCACCAGTCGATGCGGAGAATAACCAGTTGGACAGCTGTCCACACAGTCCAGGAAATAGTTGAGAGATTCCTTGCAGTCCATGCACTCCTGAGAATACTCAGACACCGGAGCTTTGCAGCGAATCTTGCTTTGGCCTGAAAGGCAGTTGCCGAAGCTATACACACAATAGAAGGTGTTACACTCCGGGACACAGTCTTTTTCGGACTGGTTGAAGAGGGAAAAAGTGCAGAGTGGAGTGTATGCAAGGCACCGGGAGTAGTAGAAAGTGGAGTTAAAGGTCCGAGTGAGCATATGGTAGTACTGCGCCGCCTCTGATAATAGGTCAGATTTACAGTGGGGATAGCCGGGCAGGTTGTCATAGCCGCAGTCTGGGACCATACAAGCAGGCTTACAGGCCCCTAAATCGCTGTAATCGCAGCCGGGTGCACAGCCGCAATCCAATCCATCATACTTGCATTCAGCTGTATTGCACTGGGGATCGCACACTTCGTCTCCGATTTGAGAGACATAACAGCCCACTGCGCAGTCGCCCTGTCTAGAACTTACACAAGCGAAATTGTCGAATTTGCAGGCATGAACAGCACAGAGAGGGTCGCACACATCGTTTTCCAGCAGCTCTGACACACACCCAGCTGAGCAGTCGCAGTCCGAACCATCGAATTGACACGCTTCCACATGACAGGCTTCCTGACAAGTCGCATCCTTGGACATGTAGGGGTAGCACCCTGGACTGCAGAGGGTTGAGTCGCAGTCCCCACCATCGTTCCTACAGTCTGAAGTCAGACAAACAGAGTTGCATGCGCCATTTCCTATCATATCAGAGAAGCACCCAGAAGCACAGCTGCCCTATGTAGTGCTTACGCAGTCCTCCCAGTCCCACAGACACTGCGCATTGTTACACTCTGGATTGCAGACTCCGTTTCCCAGCTTTTCCTGGTAGCAGTTCTTAGCACAGTAGCCACAGTCTCCCTGGTCCCAGCCGCACTTCGCATTGTTGCAGCTTAAATCGCAGTTCTCATTGCCGAGAAGCGAAGCCGAGCAGCCTGTCCCTAGACAGTCATCAAAGCAGTCGCTAGTTGTGGAGTTGCCTCGGTCGAAGTTGCATAGTTCGATGTTGCAGGCCAGGTCACACAGTCCATCACCACGCTGAGTAGTGCTTACATAAACGGCAGGACAGGTGCTATTGCCGCATTGGAGAGTAGGAGTTTTGGAGAGGACTAGGACTAAGGTCAGAGTCAGACAGAGAAGACGCATTTTTATTACATCTCGCTATGGCTGATTAGGAAAAGCATATGTCTGCAGAGGTCAGCTGTGTCTTTATCCAGTTCAGCTTTAAAAGGACATAGAGGCGTGGCTACTATAATGGGTGCACAGGAATCTCAGCTCAAATTTCCCCTTTCCCCGCTACAGAGTCAAATCTGGCTCATAAATCTCAAATTCCAGGTGCAGCCGTTCACCCATCTCAGCCGAAATGTACTACGCGAAATCTGCGATTACCTAAGGATCCCTCAATTCCTGCCAGTTCTCTGCGGCTGTGATATCAGTCTCCATTGCTTTGAGACCGGCGCAGTGACCACAGCGAAGCTACCAGTTGCTTTTTCAGACGGAGCGGTTTGCTGCGTATATGGGGAAAAGGCAGTGTTGTGTCTAGGAGGCGACCCACCTAGTGCTGAAGTGTACAGAGTGAACCTCCCCTCTCTAGTCTTGGACACCCTAACACCTATGCGAAGAGCTAGAGCCTGGCCTGGCATCCTACCTCTCGGCTCCTTGGTCTATGTCTTTGGAGGCTCTCTGCGTTCCTGCGAAAAGCTGCAGACAGGGGTGTGGACCTCTCTGCCGGACATGCTATCCGCCAAATGCGCCTTTACCCCCGTGTCCTGCAATGCGCTAATCCTGCTCTGTGCCTTTGCATCTGACGTCGAGTCCTTTCACACGAAAAAGGAAGTGTTCGTGCGACTGCCCTTGCAACTGCCAGGCGACAGCAGCCCTTCTCTAGCCTTCCTAGCAGGTGACTGGCTGCATGTACTGGGCAGAGAAAGAGCGGTTCGCTGGAAAATGGGCACAGAGAAAGTCGAGACGTGGAGTCTGCAGAGAGCGTTTGAGGGCTGCACAGGAGTCCCTGTGCGGGTCGGAGAGCGGATCTACTGGGCTGACTTGGCCGGCGAAGTAGTCTGGTATGATATAGACCGTAGGGAAGTGATGCAATGAAAATAGTGCTTGTAGCCCTTTGGACGTGTCTACTAGCTGCAGACCGTCTCAGCGTGCAGCTCACTCCTGTGCTGTCCGACCCTGACAAAGACTCCACCAGTCCAGTAACGGGCGAATCCCTGCATGACTACCTCTACAGCCACTGGGAGAAGAGCGCAACTCGGACAAATGTGAATGCTATATAGTTGAGACATACAGGGACAGTGCTCATTGGCACACCGCCCAAGCCTTTCCACCTAGCCTTTGACACAGGTTCGGCCTGGCTCTGGGTACGCAACTCTTATTGTGGGGCGAATTGTCTGGAGGTGTCGCAGTCCTACAGTCCTCAGGACTCCGTCTCTTACCTGTCTCAAAACAGCTCGGTTACTTTGGAGTACGGCGCAGGCACGGCTGCAGGCTTCATAGGCTCGGAAACTGTGTGGCTCACTAGAGAGGTGTCAGTGGGCAACCAGACTTTCGTAGTAATCGACCATAGTTCCGGCTTCGAAGACTTTTCAGCGGACGGAATGCTGGTACTGTCTATACAGGGTTTGGGCTTTAGCTCCCTTTCGCAAGGAAATCCGACCTTTGTGGAGAGTCTGTACAGACAGGGACTAATTACCGCGCCTGTCTTTTCCCTCTTTCTCAGTGACCAAGACTTTGGCGAGTCTCAACCGATTCCTTCAGTTATCACCTTCGGGTACTGGGATTTGAAGAAATACTCGAATAGTCATTCTTTCGTCTACCTGCCAGCCTACTCCAACCCCGGGTATTGGGCGATTCCCCTCAAATCCGTCCACATGGGTAAAGAACTGATTCACGGGAATTCCTTTGTGGCGATTCTCGACTCCGGCACTAGTCCTTTAGTTGGGCCTGCAAGTGAAGTTTTGGCGATTTTGAAGTTTTTCGTTCTCCGCTGGAGTTGCGCTTTTCACAGTGGTTTGTTGGAATGTCAGTGTGATGGAGATTTAAGTGAAATGCCAGACATTCGCTTTACCCTGGGCAAAGCGGGCTACAGCTTCGTGCTCCACCCGGCTATGTATGTGGTGAGGAACGAAGGAAGATGCAGACTGATGCTGGCGGCCGGGAAAGACGAAGGACTCTGGATACTGGGAAATGTGTTTCTACGGGCGTACTACGCAGTGTTCGACATGGAAAATAGTCGAGTGGGACTTGCACCATCCGCCAACCTTAATAGTGGAGTGACTATATACCAGCCTCCTGCAGAGGTGTATGTGGTGATAGCTGGAGTACTGCTAGTCGTGGCTATGGTCGTGCTCATAGTCCTCGCCTTCCTCGGCTTTAGTCACTGCTGTGGCGCTCACGAGACTCCCAGTCCCATCCAAAAGCACCTCCTAGCTAGTTAATAGTGGATGTTCCATTGCCCTGATTTCCCCTGGCAGCTGTACCTGGGCCGGGAACTCAGCTGTGTGGCGGATGTGCAGAGCGAGTTGCTGGAAGCAAGCAAGTTGCAGTTCGACTTTATATCACTACCGCTCGTGCATCCTCGCTTTACTAGTCCTTTGGGAGTGCAGCGGACACTGCCGCTAACTCGCTCGGACTACTGCCTGCCTTCTGACAAGTGGAATAGATTTGTGTATGGACGAGTCACTGAGGTGGATGTGGATGCGGCGGACCCATTGATTCGAGACAGGGATGAGACTGTGTTGAGGGAGCAACTGCAATGGGGCATTCACTTGGGGGTTAACACCTTAGTTTTGCCTGCGCCTAGAACTCAATGTGCCAACTACGCTCACATCGTCAACCAGTTCCTGGCCAACGGTCTCTACTATCAAAATGCACATGTGCGGGTAGAGGCGAATGAGTGGGAGAACTGGAACACCTTCCGTCTCTGCTGCGGCCCAGCCACTAGTCTCGGAGTTCAGCTTGTGCTGGGCAGAGAAGTGCCTACAAAGGTGTGTCGCAGACGCTGGCTGGGAGAGCCTGTGAGGTCCGTGCTGCTGCCCAGAGCCAGTTTCATCTGCAACAAAGGAGGCTACCCGGTGCTGTCCAAGTGAGTGTCACGCAGGAAGCACCAGGCTTTCCTGCAAGCACTCTTCAGACTAAAGTGCTCGGTTCTGGTTGGACCTGCAAGGAACGCGGAAGAACTCCGCGCCTACGTCTGCTACCTCTTCAAACACCAAGAGCCGGTGAGTGCTACTCAGCTGTCTCGCATGGAAAGCTACGAACACTCCTACTGGGATGTCATGCAGGCGCCTTTGCAGCCGCTCATGGACAACCTCGAGTCTCAGACCTATGAAACCTTCGAGCGAGACGCTGCCAAATACATCGAGTACGAAAAAGCCATCACACAGGCATTTAAAGACAGACCCAATATCACCACTGTGATGGTTGTGGGGGCTGGAAGAGGACCTCTAGTGCGTGCTTCCATCAACGCTTCCAAAGTCACAGGCCTCCATATCAAGCTGTACGCACTTGAAAAGAACCCGAACGCTATCGTCACACTGCGCAATTTATGTCGTAAGCACTAGGCAGGGTCGGAGTGGAGGGAGCAGGATGTGGAAGTGGTGGAGCATGACATGCGGACGTGGAGACCGCCACAGCTCGCAGATGTATTGGTGAGTGAGTTGCTGGGGTCTTTCGGCGACAACGAGTTATCGCCTGAGTGTTTGGACTGCGCGAATTGGCTGCTGAAGCCAGGCGGAATCAGCATCCCTGCGAAGTACACTTCCTACCTGGCTCCTGTGTCCTCCCAGAAGAACTGGACACAGGTAGTGACAGTGGAGCGCAAGCCAGAGTGTCCCTTCGTGGTCAAGATGCACAATGCGACAGTACTGGGAGAGCCGCAAGTTTGCTTCATTTTCGAGCATCCTTCGACCAGCACTGACCATAAGCGCTTCACCAAGCTGCTGTTCCCTGTGACTTTCCCGGCTACGATACACGGACTTATCGGTTACTTCGACGGTCATCTCTATGGTGACTTCCACACTTCGATCTTACCTTCGAATCACACCGCTGAGATGAGCTCCTGGTTCCCCATCTTCTTCCCTCTGAAGCAGCCTCAAATGGCAGCGGAGGGAGACGTGGTGGAAGTGTGCATGTGGCGCAGTGTCACCGGGTCCAGAGTGTGGTACGAGTGGCTAGTGTCTCTACGGCATGACGGAGCACTGAAGAGCTGCAGTGGCATTCACAACCCAAGTGGGAAGAGTTACTGGATCGGGAAGTAGAGTTCTTATAGCTTAGTTGGGTAGACCCTAGCTAGCGAGGGACTGACTCCGGGCTCGGGGCGGACTGGACACTAAGTCCAGACTCATAATTTTCAGTGTCAAAATCTTGTCGTTGATGGTGCGGACTGCCTGAGTGCTGGGTCTGGTGATCTGCTTGGACAGGCTGGAGCGCGTCCACTTCTGGTCATAGCTGCTTTGCCAGAACTCTCTGCAGGGCGCATCACTCCGCCGCATGCTCTTTTCATAGGTCTTCGCATTCAGAACCGCTGCAAAGCTGGGGTTGAAGTGACAACTCAGACTGTGGTTTTCAACTATCACTACTGCGAAGTTAAAGCGCAGTTCCACTCGTGAGCCCATTTTCCCCATATCTCCCAGTGCCTTGAAAATCGCCCTGTGCGCGTCTTTGATAGCCGCTTTATCCAAGAAGCAAGCCATCGCTATCGGCACCGGGTTACAGTAGACCATCTGAAACCCCCGCTGGTAGACAGAGTGCTGCGACTTCGGCCGCTCCACCGCCAGCTTCCCATGGTACCTGATCAAGCAGTTCTGCAGTGCAGAGTCGATGATGAACACCGGCCGGTTATTGTGGATGTGCTTGCGGTCTAGTCTCTGCTCCTCAATTTCCCCCTGCGCAGGGTTGAGGTTGGCAGTTCGAGGCAACTCCGTTTCCACGTCAAAGGCGAAGGCTCCGAAGCCGGGGATGTTGACTCCCTTGCCTGCCCGCAGTTGCTCGTTTAGGTACTCCACCGTGCACTTCCAAATCACGTGCATCTGAGAGGCGGCTTCCAGTGGACGCTGTTCTGGCACCGTGCGAGGCTGGGGCGTGAGATGCTTGCCCGGGTAGTGGCTAGGCCGCTGCAGAATCCTGCGTGTCTGCTACCAACTGATCACTCCATCAACATCCATCTCTAATAACCGTCACAGTGCTTATTGAGACAATTAAAGCCCTTTCCGCCGGGCAACGCCGCCAGTCTTCCGTAGCGCTTCTTGGACTAGCAGTTGGGTGGAGGAAACCAGGGCGCTGAGGTCTTGGAAGGTCTGGGAGTCTTCCTTGAGGTCGGTCTGCAGGTTGGCAGCCCGCTCGTGCAAGTGGTCGAGTGTGCTTTTGTCTAGGTCTTCTTCCTTCTCAGCCTGCACCACTCGTCCCTTCCCTGCCAGGTCCGTAATGGACCCTTTGGCAGCCCTGATTTTGAGCAATTCCAGCGTCTCTAAATAGGCTTGCTTGTTTCTATTGGCTTTCTCAGTCGCTATTCGCTTCAACTCCTTCGCCTCCGCTGGGAACTCCTCCATAATTCTCAAAAAGTCATACTTCAACAGAGTCAAAAACTCGCACTCTCCATAGCAAATCGCATGATTCGCTCGATTAACCAACTTGAAAATCTCCACTTCGCCCAAATAGGAGCCCTTCAGGAAGGATTTATACACAATTTCAGAGGGCACAATGACAAAATTTACCCGTCCGTGGGTGATAAAGAAGACTTCGTCAGGGTAATCGTCCTCGTGGTAGAGGTAAGTGCTGTCTTGGTGCCGTACAGGCCGGAAAAGCGGCATTACTGCGGCTAGGAAGGAGGCTTCGAAGAAGCTGAAAACGGGAAATTCCTTCGCTACGCCGTTGTACATGCTCCAGGCCACCTCGTATCTGAGCGCTTTCGGTAGTTCACTGAACAGTGAGTGCTTGTCATTCCAAATACTTCCCATTTTGTAAGTATTGTACTTCACTGCGTCTCTGATCTTGCCCTTTACTACATGCGAAATTCCAGTCTGTCGAGCGAATTCCTGCACAGCGGCCATCTTCATGGCAATTGCCGAGTCTCGAGTATCAATGGACGTAAGAAAGCTTGAAAGTGACCCAACCGTGAATGAGTAACACCCCACCCCCACCACCATCCACAACATAGCTACGACTAGCTCCGCTTGAGTGAGGGGAGTGATATCCCCGTAGCCCACTGTTGTGGCTGTTGTTATAGTCCAGTATATAGATGCAAGGTACTGAGTAGCGCTGTCTGCGTCTTGCAGGCCGAAACGAGTCAGCCAGCTATCTGCACTGAAATCGGTCAGTCGAGCACTGAAGAACCACATACACCCTGCAATATGCACACAAACCACCACCGACACCAAGAACTTAATGAGCTTGATCAGGCCTGACTACCCTCTACGGCTGTTTATTTGCAGGAAGTCTTGGAACCTTTCAAAGGCTGGGTTGTGGGTGTAGGCCTTGAGCAGCTTGATGACGCGGACTATACGGAGGAGTTTGTACATTCTGGGGAGACGGGCGACCTTGACTAGACTGTTGTACTTGGAGTGGGTAGTGCTGGAAGGAGTTGGGTTGGAGAAGTAGTCCACGATGGTCATAGGGAAGCAGGAAGTGATGTCCACTAAAAACCAAGACTTGAGGTAGTTCTTGGCTATGGCGCCCCGCCTTACCTCCGTACTTCCGTCCTCATTCAGTTCAATACTGAAGAAATTTACCACTACATCCGCCATGAAGAACCCGTCAATACTCAAATCCATCATAGTCCATATATCCCAAAACACCTGCTCCTCGAAGGCTATCCGATACGGCACAATCACAGCAGTGTACATAAGCAGCAGCACCATAAGCACATTCCACACCTTCTTAAACCGACTATCTGGGTGCAAGAGACAGGAATAAACGACACTTTCATCGTAGCAGTCAGAAGTAAACTTGCGGAAGTTTTCCTGCTTCCGTGCTTTCTTCTCTATGACTTGGTCGATGTTGATTTTATACTGCTGGTTCAGGTCTGTCAGTTCATTGGTCGTGCCATAGACTAGGATGTCCTCGTTTACCTTTTGGAGAGCGGCTCTGACCTTGATTTTGAACAGTGCTCTGCGCCACAGTGGCCGATAGCGGTACACTTTGGCATCAGAGGGAGGACTAAGGATGCGAATAGGCCCAGTGGCGTGCTTAGTGGCGGAGAGCAGTGCTGCGACCTGCAGACCGCTGAGGGAAGAGGAGTGCTTGCTCAGGGGCCCGCTCTCTGACAGAGAGTCGCGGGGTTGGGGCGCTACAGCGGTCATTATGCTACAGACTAAACAGGGCAGTGTGGCCGGGACGTGGATGAGAGCGGCCTCGGCGGGGAGTGTGGGAAGCGTCGAGTCGGGAGAGAGTGGGTGTAGGGGTGATGGACACTTTCTTGCGTAGGCTGGGCAGATGTCGGGACTGGCGAGGAGCGTCGAGGTCAAATACAGATGTGGACTTTTGTCCCTCACCTACCCCAAAAATCTGCTCGAAAGGGTCTGACAATGGCTGATTGTGTATGCAAGCAGGAGTGACTGTGGCCTCCGGAGGCCCCACACTGCTCATCTCACTTTCCACTCCACTAAGTAACTCTGTAGACTCAATTTTCTCCAGCGTAGGCCGCAAGTCAGCCTTGGAGCTGGGCGAGTTCATATTGAAGGGTTCTTGCTGCGACTTGGTCGTGCGGAACCTAGTCTGAAGCAAGCTGGAGGGTGGACTGGCCTCGGAAGGTGTGAAAGTGAGGGATTTGCCCACATGAACAGGGTGGTCAGTGCCTTCGTAGCGCACTGAGGGACGGTGCGAGTAGATGTCAGGGAAGGCGAAGCTGGAGGCGCTGGTTGAGACTGAGTCGGTTTTGGAAGGTCGGAAGATGCGGGATTGAATCTGGGCACAGGGCTGACTCTTGCCCTTATTCAGTCGTGGCTTTGGTGGCTTCCTGAGATTGGAAGTCGCCCGCTGTGAACGCGGAGGTCGCAAGGCAGCAGCATAGGGCGAAGGACTGCGTCTAGACACAGGACTTGCGCGGGACAGGGAAGTGGGCTTGCTGTGGGACTGGGGCTGCAGCGCTCGCTTGATTTTGGGCAGTTTTACTAGTCGAGAACTCATATTATCACTGCGAGAAAGAGACGACGAAAGCCGGGACATGAGAGTTTAGAGTACAGATAAGTCTGTTATGTGAGTGACATTGTCCAGAGCCGCTACGAACTTCAGCCACGGCAGGTCTGCAGGCGGGGGAGTGAGTGTCCGCTTCTTAGGATCTTGTGGAGAAGTGACGTTTTTCTGCGCGAATGCGCTTTGCGTCCTGCGACTCATGTCACTCAAACTCTGCTGCAGACTGGTCTTATCCAGCTTGAACTGCTTGGACAGCTGCTGCACTCTTGAAGTCCTCGTAGTCCCGACAGGTGACGGCGACCTATAACTAAATCGCTTCTCAGCGGCTTCAGAAGCCCGGACTTCCACATGAATTGACACATTCGCGGCCTCTCGCATAGCTTGTTTACTCGAGAAACTGCCTCGCTTCAGGTCCACTTTGACAGGTGGCGTGAAAGTGGCCTTCACAGGAGACTGGGCGACCGGGACAGCGGACTTGAAGTTGCTGGGACCGAGAGGACGGATGCGAGCTTTGATGTCGGTTAGAAGTGACGGCAAACAGGGACACTCGGCTTCAAGGACTTCGGGACGGCCGAAGTAGGGAGAAACAGGGCAACGGTTCTCTTGAAGGCGGGGGAGGAGAGAACGAGGGGGCGACCACCGTGGAGGGGAACACTGGCTAACGTCCGGTCGTTTCCGAATGAAGGCAGCGGAGCGTCCCTGGCGCGGTGGCAAGGGTGGGGGCAGCGGCACAAGTGCTCGCTGCGTGTCTTCCTTGATCTTTACATGCACACGCCGAGCTGCCTAGCACTCACGATTGGCCTGCATATATAGCAATGTCTTACTACGGTGCTACTTCCACTGCTTCGTCTTCAGCCGCGTACAGTATCTTTTGAACGAGCTGCACCAAAGCATCAGTCTGGTGCGGGTAGCTTTGCACTGCGAGCTCAATGTCCCTCAGTTTGCTGAAGTAGAAATCCCGCTCCTTCTCCAGTGCGTCTGCTGTCACTCTCAACTCTTCCAGCTCGTGACTGGGCTTCGCCTCTGGAACCGCATCTGGACGGGTCTTGGTGGGAGTGTTCTTTTCGGAGAGAACTGGGGTGCGGCGCGGGGGCTTTTTGCTTCGGGAGTCCTCGGCGCCTTTTCTGCGTTCCACTGGGTCGTAGTTGCCAGAGAAGTTGAGGTCGTGGAAATGCTTGATCCACTGCAAGAACTCCAAGTTATCCTGGTACTTCCCCTTGATAAGCCGCTCCACTTCCACATGCTTCTGCACTCCCGCCTTCGCAAACGCACTCTGCAAAAGCTTGTAGTTCGCTACATACTCGTAGTCATACTTCGCCTTCCAGTTCACCTTGTGCATCTGCACAGCGCCGGGGTAGCAGGAGTCTACGATTTGACAGTAAGCAGCTCCTGTGCATAGGTGCTCAACCTTCTGAACATTGAGTTTGAGGAAGGTGTTCACCCAGGACAGCAGCTCTGTGCGAGGTACGAAGTAGGCTGCGTCCATGATTCCGATGTTGTCGGCGGACTGCATTTGAAATTTTACCGAATGCCATCTTAACGGTTCGAAGGCCATATGGCTGCTTTACATCGGCACTTCTCAGCGCCTCCTTTCCCTCTGCCTTGATACTGCGCCTTTCCGGTGCTAGGTTCCCCTTTGCATCTTTGAAAGAAATGGCCTCCCCGCGGCGTCTCCCAGCACTCTCCGTCTCCCGCTCCAGGTCTCCTCTCCTAGAGCTCGACTCCACTCGGCTCCAACGAACTGCTGACCGAGTCGCTATCCAATACGAGCAGGAATGTAGACGAGACGTCCTGCTGATTGAGCAAATCAGGATCATGGAGGAAGAGTTGAGGAGAAGGAAAGAAGGAGTGAAGCCTGAAGTGGAGGTCACAGCAGAGGAAAGACAGTTAAAAGTGCAAATCGCAGCCATGAGCCACGAGCTCCACTTAGCCGCTCTGAAAGTGGGAGAAATGCAGACGAAAAACAAAGGACTGAAGGCGAAGATTGAAAGTTGTCGGAAAGACTTGGAGGTGTGCAAGTACTCAGTGCAGGGCTTGACTGGGGATATATCCAGAGCAGCGAGGGATGCAACTACACTGAACCTCACTAACTGCGAAAGCAGCTTAGCCACGATTCAACACAGGTCAGTGGTCGAGCAAGTCCGCAGCAAGAGTGTGGCGGAGCGAGTGAAGCAGTCTCGCAGAATACAGGAACTGCTGGTTACTATACATGACGGCCCTACGAGTCCCACCACTACTTTCGTCACAGCCTACGAGGAGGACAATAGGGGCCCGACTCGCAGAATGTATGACCTGGTGGACCCTATACCGATCCAGAGAGCTTTGACACGGAAGTGGAAGGATGTACTTGCTACATAGAAATTAGCCGCTGCTAAGAGTGATCTAGACGCCTATCACCGCCACATCAAGAAACTCACATCTGTCTTCCACACCATCGAAACAGTGACGGGGATTTCAGTCCTGCAGGAACTGGTGTCGCTGGTGATAAAGAGTGAGGAGCAAAGCTTTAGCCAGAACCTACAAGTAAATGTGCTGAATGCAGAGGCGGAAACACTGGAAGAGGAGTTGAAGGAGGCACAGAGAGTTATTCACGTGTTCAAGAATTCGCAGAAAAAAGGAGTGAAGATGGCGTCTAACTTGATGAGTGACCTGAGTGGAAAATTAAAAGACCTGCAAGCTTCTTCCAAAGAAAAATCCGCCCACTTCGCAGGCGTTCAAGGCTCTTTGGAAGATTCCTTCGTGCCGATTTCCGTATCTTCCAGTCAGGTCCTTCTCGAGCTGTTTTCCGCTATCGAGTTCCAAGGGGTGAAAACGCGAGAGCCGACAAGCTTTTCTCGTCTGGCAGTGAAGAGTATAATGGGACAATTAGCAGCTGTGGAGGAAAACATAGTTGCACTACTGACTTGGCAGTCCTACGTGCACACGAGCTACAATGGAATGCTTACAGGGAAGGTACTGGAGCGAATGACCAATAAGCGCTTCGACCACTCCCCTGTGTCTATCAAAAGCACATACGCAGATTCGATGTTGGAAGAGGATGACTTAGACGACATCAAGACTCCGCTGCACGTAGACCAATTCCGACAGCGGGTGAAAAGCCTGCTGCAGCGGACACCAATTGACGCTCACAAGAGTCTACGAGGAATTCTGTAGCGGAAATGTCCCTTCTACCAGTCTTCCCTTTCTCCCCTCTATTCCGCGCACTGTTATCCTCACTTTCAGACCCACTGGAAGACTGCGGCTGCGCGAGTTCCTTTTTCCCTGTGCACTTGAGCACATACGTCCTGAGTTCCTGACAGACCTCCATCGGCAGTTTGTCCACGTCGAATTCGCACTCCGAGCTCATCTTTCGGTCATGTCCGCGCACGATTTCGATGACTCTGGGGAGGTACTGCTTGCCGAGTTTCATGATTTCCTTGGCCAGCGCCTGCTTCATGCGGTGACTGAGAGGCTGGTTGGAGCGCTCCATAGCCAGTTGTTCGAGTTCGGAAGGGGCAGCGGTGGTCTTGGGCCTGCTGCGCTTTTCCCTTTTTACCTCTTCTTTTGGCTCTTCCAGAGGCGGGTCGAGGGGCGGGACTGGTCTGCGGCCGGTTTCCCGCTCCATCCACTCACTGACTGAGTTCACCGCTGTCACTTCCTGCATGCCGGAGTGGATCACCTGACACGCCTGGTTCAGCATCTTCCGCACATCTGACGTGAAGTCCTGGATAGAAGCGTAGTCCTGGCTCTTCACCCTGTCTTCCAGCAGAGCGATGTTCAGCAAGCGTCTAGCTCTGGGGGCGCCTACAGACATGAAGCTTTCCACTCCCGCCAAACCCCGGATTTCCTTGATCATTTCGGAAAGTCGCTGGTCGATGTCGTCGCTCTGAGGCCGATTTCGCTTGCTGGGGGGCTCGTGGAGGGAGCGGTTTGGCTCCATGGTGTAGCAGGTGGGCAGCAGGGCATTGATTCCGTGCAGCTGTGCGGTAGTCAGTTGGAAGAAATTGTCGCGTTCCATTGCTAACATTACTAGCAGTCACCATTGCTCGGACTCTAGCCGGGCTAGTAGGGCTGAGACCCCGGCCAGACGCCCCTCTAGGGACTTGCCCTGGCCTGCTTGGGTCTCAATATGGGTAAGGATTCGGTCCAGATCTTCAAGTCTACTGAGGAAAGCGGTCAGGGCGTGCGCCAGTGCAAGAGGGTTCTGTCGCGCCTTATCACTCATAGTTTGAAGCTGGGACAGTCTCATAATTTGGACTCGATAAGCGCGTCCCTGCGAAATCAAGGCCTTTAGAGCGCTTTTCAACTCCTGAGGCTTGGCTTTAGGCTGCTTGCGTATACGAACATAAATAAAAAAACAGAGAATTAGTCTGGAAGCGGCTCTGGACCTTTTGATAGTTCTGACGGCTTGCAACTGATCTGGCGATATGCGAAGCTTCCTATCGATCATATATATCTGAATCGAAAAGACGCCCATTCCCCAGACACCAATCAGAATAGAGCAGAGACGGCCTGGCTGAGTCCAGGTAGAGAAGTCTCCATAGGCAATAGTCGTCATAGAGATGTACGTGTAATAGACAGTGTTTGGGTAGTAGGCGAAGTCCATGTGACTGATGGCTATGTAAGGACGCTCGAACACTCGGATCAGCATAGAGGCCAACAAGGCTGTAGGCAGCATTAGCACGACCACTAGGGAGAAGGCATGGGCTTTTCCCCAGGCTCTTAGTGTAAATCGCATATTCGCCTTCTCTCGAAAATGCTTTGCCACTAGCCTCGCATGTCCGTCCATAAACCTGGAAGTGTTCACAGCAGCTCTGAGCACAAAGAAGAAGCGTAAAAACATCAAGGCGTACAGCACTTCCGCTCCTGTGTAGCAAACATCGCGAGGCTGGAAATAGGAAGATGGCTGGGTGCGGTGCCGCTCATTTACGTAGACTTCGCGCTTGAGGCCGGGGTAAGGAAAGATGCAGAGAAGAAAGGCTTCGCATGCTAGTTTGATGAGGAACTGGGGGAGGGAGTGAATGTGAGGTCGAGCCTTGGACTGTATCCAGAGCCGTTTGAGCCAATGTCTCTGCACAAGAAAGCCCAGCGCAATGGCAGTGCAAACAGCATCCAGCCACCTCAACTCACCAATCTCCAGCAGTTGCTCACAATTTGAAAGTGATCGCTCCGGCGAGTAGCTGCCCTCATAGTCAATAGTGGCAGCGACCCATCCCAGCACACCAAAGCAGGCTGAAAGCGCTTCACTGCTCTGCCACTGCCTCAAGTAGGCCAGTCGTCTTTTCTTGCGCTTGTAGAAGACGCTAGTAGTGTTCATTGTTGGAATGTTTAGTTTGGGCAACAGCTTGACTTTGACGTGGGAAAGCAAGGACTCGCAATGCGAGCCTGAGCTCTTGCTGGAGACTTACCGTCTGCAGACTGAAGCTTTGAAGAGGGAACTGGAACACCAAGTCGCTGAGAGTCAGCAGCAGCTGGAGGGGATTCAGGTTTCCAAGTCTCGCTGTGAAAAGCATCTCATCAAGCTTGAAAACGAATGCCGGCGACTAGACCACGAAAACCAGCTCCTCAGAGAAGAAGTAAAGGGCCTCAAACTATGTCTCCGAAGCAAAACTCACAGCGTGATCCCCGTGCACTCCAAAACCACCAGCGCAGTAGTGCAAGTCACCCACCTAGACAAGAAAGAAGACACGTGTGAGCCGCTGCTACGAGAACTGGCTGACCAACTGCAGGAACTGCAGACTCAGTGTAGGGAGCAGGGAGGGAAAATCACCTCTTGTGTGGCTTTGCTGCGTAAGACCAGACAGGATAACGAGGAACTGAGGGAAATCGTTGCGACTTTGCATGAGAAAGTGAAAGTATGTGACTGTGCTACACCCATCAGGTCCTCATCTGTGCATTCCAGAATAGAGGAGGAACGAGAGGGCGAGTACTCTCGATTGTTGGACGAAATCCAGGACTTGACCGACACAGAAGCCTTTGCAGAGGAAACGATGTTCCGCATTCAGCCAGAGACGGAGAGCTGTCTGCTGCCTGCGCCTTTGCAGCACAAAGTCAGCTGTCTGGAGACACAACTGAATAGTCTGCAGCAGTCCCTAGGACCGCCACGAGCTGTGCAGCGCAGCTGCAGCACTCAAACCACCTGGGACCTGCGACCCAAGCGAGCTGTTCGCAACCTCACCAGACCGCTCACACAGAAATGGAGTTTGCTAGTGTAGTAAAGCTAGGCTACTGCCAGCACTGCACCTACTCAGGCTGTTTGAACAGTTTCCACGCTGTTTTGAGAAAATAGTGCAGAGGCTGGAGTCACATTTGCACATGCACTACTGTGCAAAGAGCTAAAGGAAGCTTCGGCTATCAGATAAACACGAAAATGTAAGAATCTGATTGGTTCTTAACCTTCGCAAATTGTTCTTTAATCAGTTTATTTCGCATTTCCACGCTATTTCTCCCTTTTCCAATCTTCCCAGTCCCTTCTGTCTTTGTTGACATAATAAAATGTTCAAGCTGGGACTTGCTGTCCTGTGTCTGAGCGTGCTGGCGAGTGCGAAACTGGCAGAGAAGTTGCAGGGAAGCAATTATGACGTTCTACAGAACTTCACTATCAGCTTCATGACTGCATATGAGGGGAAGTCATACAACGCTTCTCAAGATTGCTTCAGCAATGCAGCCACTTCGAAACTGGATTCCGACATTGTGGCTATTATGAAGAGTTTGGCCTTCGGACAGATCGCCAATATGGACATTTACGTGAATACACTACTTGCCGACCTGCAAAGCAACTTCCGACTCTGCCGAATCACGGATCTTTCCCTCAGTTTCCACAACAACCTCAAGATGCACGGCTACGACTTCTTCGTCGGCAACGCCTTCTGGAGAGCTCTGGACATCTATGCCTGTGCTGGGCGCGCTGTAGTGGACATAGTCAAGGGAAATTACGCCTCGGTGGGCATTGAATTCGGCACTATGGCGAAGTACCTGAACCCTCCTCAGCTGGTTGCCTCGAAGGCGAAATTGATGCAGACCTCGCATAACTTTGTGGCGGGACTGGCTGTTGGACTGGAGCGTACGCCTGGGTCCTCTGACCCCTGCTATGCAGACCTAAGTGCACTTGGAACCAACGAGAGTCAGTTTGTGTCGGACCTTTTGAGTCTTCTGAATGGGAACGTAGCCGCCACTTTCGCATTGGTGGCAGACGTTAAAAACATCATTGCTGCACTGGACTCTTCGGCTCCCGCCTGCAACTTGTCCGAGTTAGGCCAGTTCTTCGAGAGTCTGCTGAGTCAGCAGGGCATTACTCAAGCCGCAGTCAACCTCAGCAACAACGTTGGTGCGATCAAGGAGGCCTCGGCTGTCTTCGCCACCTGCACTCAAGACTTCTACCAGTGCGGCTACAGTACCGGAGAGGTGTTCCGCCTGATCTCTGGCTGGGGTATCTAGGCTAACAGATGGCTATCGACGTTGCGGCTTTTAAACAGTTATATGGAAAGTCGCTTCACGGTGCTGGTGCGTGTCCGGCCCCTTATCCGGGAAGACGTGGACAGTTCAGCCAAAGCCGCTGCCAAAGGGACGGCTGTCTGCACAAAGTGCCATGAGGACGGACAGCGACTTTACCTGGTCAAACCACTGTATGATGACCGAGAATTCGCCTTTGACACTGTGCTGTCGCCTGAGGCAGGCCAGCAAGAAGCTCACGAGAAGGCCGCAGAAGGCATAGTGAAGGAAGTGCTGCAGGGATACAATGGGACCATAATGGCTTACGGACAGACTGGCAGTGGGAAGACTTACACAGTCCTCGGGTCCCGCAGAGCGCTGGAAAGCGGCAAAGTCGAGGAAGCCGGAGTTGCATCCAGGGCTGTCACTCAGCTATTTGACTACATCGAAGCCAACATTGAGGAAGCGCAGTTCCAAGTGAGTGTTTCCTTCATTCAAATATACATGGAAACCCTCTCCGACCTTCTCACGTCCACCCAGCCTGCTGGAGGCCTGCAGATCCGGGAAGACCCAAAGAACGGAGTCTTCATAAACGGACTCACACAGGTACTTATACGCACTCCGCAAGAGTTGCAAGCACTGATAAGGGATGCTGCGAGACTGAGGTCTGTGGGGGCTACTGCGATGAACAAGAACTCCTCCAGGTCACATGCGATCCTGCAAGTGTTCCTCGAGCAGAGATGGCTGGAAGGGAGTGAGGAGGATGAAGAAATCCGGAAGCGAAGAGTCAAACGAGGCCTACTGACTATAGTGGACTTAGCAGGTTCGGAACGGCTCTCCAAATCCGGCTCAGAAGGCACCAGGCTGTCCGAAGCCAAAAACATCAACAAATCCATCGCTGCCCTGGGCAATTGCATATCCGCGCTAGCAACCAATGGAGCCGGCTCACCAGTGCACGTCCCTTTCAGAGACAGCAAGTTGACCCGACTGCTGACGGACTCGTTGGGCGGAAACAGCAAGACTTGCATATATGCCTGTGTAGGCCCTTCCTTAGCCAACTACGACGAGACCTACTCTACACTGCTGTTCGCTACCCGTGCTATGAAGGTGCGCACCTTTGTCCGGCTCAATGACAAGGTAGACTACCGTATGGGCGTTTGGAACGAGGCTGGCCTAGTCGAGCGGAACGCCTTATTAGAGACTGAAATCTCCACAATTCGCCAAGAAGCCGAAAGTCTGCGCAGCCAACTAGCCCGGGGCTCCCCCTCCCCCTCCCCCGCAGTCTCCCAGGTCCTAGACCCCTCTCAAAACCTCAGCACAATCACCGGCTTCTCTCAAGAGCTGGGAGAGGAGAAGGCGGAAGCCCGGGAGCGAGAACTCGTCTCCAAGTTTTCTCACATAATCCAACATTTGCAGGCGGAACTGGCGCGCAAAAACGTGGAATTGGAATTGCTGAGGACAGGCAGCAAAAGCCCTATCCAGGACCCGGGGGAGACAACGCTGCCGGTGAGGAGTCATCGCTGGCGAACTGCAAACCGCAGGTAGCTGTAAGCTATGGAAATAGAGGCCTAGCGTGCGTGTATGCCATTATTGTTGATAGGACTGGGGCAATGTCTTGGAATTACTGTAGGTTTGCGAATATCAGCCGAAATACTCTTTTGGACAATTTTGGTAGTTTGGAGGGTTTGAGTGCTTGGAAGTGCTGGAATTTATACGAGTTCCCGAGTCAGCACTAGGAAAAAAGACCTTTGGCTCTGGTAATTGTCTTTTTTCTCTCCAATATGCGGCCTTTTCTAAAGTTTTATTGATTCTCAGTCTTTCAAGCCGCCTTTTTCGGCAATTTCCCCATAAGAAGTCCATACCTCCCCGAACTTAGGCTAGAATCGGCACTTGCAAGTGTGCATTGCTCTATTATCTCTGCGCAAAGTAGCCCAAAGCAGTCCAATGAAGACAACTGTGTAGCGAAGCAAACAAACCACACAAATGGCTTTAAACCCGCACTAGCCGTCCCACTAGCCACCCTTCCCAGTCCCTCCGGCTATCAGTAGTCCTCCTCCAAGGCTCTCCATTCCCTTAGTCCTGACCTGCCCTCGAGAGTGCTTGGGCCGTTTGAGCCACTTTACAGGGGGGAGACCTGGTGAAAGAATTGTTCGGTCCAAAGATGCCGATAAAAATATGAAGGTCGCGACTCTTCTCGTAGTGCTTTTGGGTCTGACCTGCGGCCAGCTGCGCCAGACACCAGCGCCTGTGACTGACATCATGGATGTGGTCACTGGCCTTATCAAGGGACTTGAGCTAGACACCAACAGTCCAGGAGCCTGCGCCAACGACCTGACCAGCTCTGAGGACGACATCCAAGCCGTCATTTCCGACGTAACTCGCATCATTGGCGGAGACGAAATGGCCATCATGCAGCTCCTCACCGACGGAGAGTCTCTGATCAGCACCCTGACCGGCTCCAACACCGACTGCAAGTGGAGCTCTCTGTTGACTGAGTTCGAAAGTCTGGCTACTGAAGCGGGACAGAAGCAGATCCTGGCCAATGTGATGGCCAATGCTGGGTCTCTGTTCGCTGATGCTAAGGGACTGGCGAGCTGCCCCACTGACCTCACCGGCTGCGGCTTCCAGATTGGCCAGATCTTCCGTCTGGTGTTCAACTGGGGCATCCAGACCCCCGCTCCCCGTGTCACTCTACGTCAGGCCTCCGGCTTCCTCAGCGGCCTCCTGAGCGGCATTGAAACCCCCGGAAGCAACGGCGCCTGCGCTACTGACGTGAACGGCGTCGGCTCCCTTGTAGACACCATTGTGAAGGAGGTCGAGAGCGCTGTGACCGGCAACGTCGCTGACGCAATTGAGGCCTTCTCCAACATCAAGAAGCTTCTCAACGACGTGAAAAACTTCAACGGCGACTGCAACTTCACTGGGCTCCTGTCCAAGATCGAGTCCCTGGCCACTCCCACTGGCTGGATGAGCATAGTGAGCAATGTGATGAGCAACCTGGGCGCCATTACCTCCGATGCCACCGCTCTCGAGAACTGCACTTCCAACGCACAGACCTGCGGGTACAGCATTGGCGAGATCCTGCGTCTGACTCTTGGCTGGGGACTCGGCCCCACCACTCTGCGTCAGGCCGCGGCTACTACCTTCTTTGACAGCTTCCTCCAAGGCCTCCAGAACAACCCTAACTCCCCCAGTGAGTGTGCTACTGACCTCACTGGTCTCGCTGCCCTCGTCAGCCAGATCGTTGCTGACATTCAGAAGGTGGCCAGCGACTACACCGTCGTCTTCCAGCTCATCAGCGATGCCAAGACTTTCGTGACCGACCTGGACAACTACGCTGCCCCCTGCAACGTCCCTGACCTGATCAGCGTGCTCCAGTCCCTCACTACCCCTGCTGGCGTCACAAACGTGGTCAACAACTTCAAGATGAACATTGCTACGATCATGATGGACGCCCCCGCTCTCGCCAACTGCTCTGCAGACTTGACCACCTGCGGGTTGAACGCTGGCACCATCGTTAGATTAGTGCTCGGCTGGAGCATCTAACTAATCCTAGCATAGCCTGGCGAAAAGCGGACTAGCTGGTAGTGCGGAATACTGTGCAGTGTTTAATTGAGGGGGAGCTTGGCACAGACCGTATCCACGATATCCACATGTACTGGAACACTGCAAGTAGTTGGTACGGCGGCAACTGAGTTCCCCGAACTGCGGGCAGGAAGCGTATGAGATTCGATGTTTCTGCACAGTGGTTGATGCAGACAGCGTGGGCATGAGTCCTGCTCCTATGGCAGGCCTGGGTGGCGGAAGTTTTAATCTGGTCAGGGACGTAGGTGGCCAGCCACACAACTGGTCTAAACCGCGTAAGGCCAGCGCAGGCTATCAGTCCACCCAGTTCGAGGCGGACAGGGCCGGCATTCCTCAGCAGTGCAGCATATGATGTCAGTCAAGTCGTGTAAATAAATGCCTGGCAGACATGTCTTTGCTGGGTGGAGGTGTCTGGCGGTGGGTTCACTGTAATGAGTCCATCCTGAACTTTAAGGTCTCCGATATAAGCCAGTACCAGCACGAATAGAAGTGCTGCAATTCTCTTAGCGACGGATGTGTGTATTGCTGTTGTGAAGAAACTGATACAGTGTATTTGCCCTGTATCGTTAATACCAACAACTGTGTTCTGTAGGCTAATTTATAACTCACAAAGCAAATCCTCAATGGTCTAAGTAGAGAAATGCAGCTAGTATGTTGCTATAGCCATTCTTATATCACAGTGACGACGTCTATCTCAATCTGCGTCATTCTCCTCAGAGAAGCTGTGTTTGTGTCGCTTCCTAACATATATTCGAGGAAAATCAGTGCTCAGTTTCACCCTAATAACCATTTCATGACTACCACTTCACTTATATGGCATTAATAGTAACTTAAGTGATTTCAATAGAAATCAAGACAGAGAGGATTACAGGAAGTGTGGCTATATAAAAGCTACGCAGTAGCCAGCCTGCACTAGACACCCCGCAATCTATACACCCAAGTTATGAATATGAGGAATGTAAAGCCATAAAACTCACACTTGTTTGTTCTCTTGGACGCTTGAAGCGGCCACATGCATTGGAATGGTGCCTGTGCATAGGGAATTGCTTCAAAATTGCTGAAGCACGGGCTGATTAAGCTGACATTGACAAATGTGAACGCATTGTTACGAAATTGCTTAGAAAGCAAGAGTATTGCATATCCCCGACTTCAACGCAAATTCCCTCCATATCAGGCTGTTTTCGTACCTTCTTACTTCTGTTGTCTTCCCCACAGCTTTATTCAAGAGTTCCATCAATCCGCATAACATTTTAATAGACAGTCAGAAATTTGGTTATACAAATTAGGCTATTCTGGGCAGTGCACAGCCTGAGCAGGACCATTATTGATGCTTGTCCGAGTATTGAATTCCTGTAGTGTGGAGGACAGAGCAATGCTCTATAGCGGAGGCATTAAGCTGGGCCAAGTGATTCCAGCAAGACGCTTATCTGCTGAAGTCTACAGTACTTGACAGATATTCGCGTTTCTGGTGCTTTCAGAGCGAAGGTATTTGAGCGGGTAGCTTGGAGAGCAGCAGGGCTGACCTGCTGTGCGCATGCATGGATATCCACTCCCTCCGCAAGACATGGGAGACCCTGCAAAGAAAGAGCCGCAAGTCCGGTAAGGATACAGTGCAGCTAACCTAAGATAATGGGAAGGACGACGGCACAGTGGACATCAGAGTGAAAGTCCACGGCAGCCTTCGTGCGAAGCCCAGTGCCAAAGTCGGACAAGAAGCGGCAGTCATCGGAAAACCATGATGGCAGAGCCCAAAGAAACTTTCAAATATGAACGGTAATCCAAGATGATGAAGCTTGAAAGGTGCCAGACTACTCTAGTGTAGATGAACTTCAACGCAACTATAGAATGTATGAGTTTAGAAATATTATTGCGATAAGAATGCTACGCAGATGCACCTACTACGTCTACTTGTGTGAACATGCATCAGGACAGAAAGCGTATTAATGCAATGGATGGGACTGAAGACAGATTCTGTTTGTAAAGGATTAAGAATCAGAGGAATGGCAATGGAAGGAACCGAAGTGATAAGGACAGCCAAATAAGGCACGATATCGATGGAATCAAGACAGTCCCAGTCAGTGTCTTTCTCCAAGTCTCTCCGTTCCCTTAGTCCTCGATGGCCTGGTGATAGGCCCAAAGATGCAGATAAAAATATGAAGGCGGCGACTCTTCTCATAGTGCTTTTGGGTGTAGCCTGCAGCAAGCTGAGCCAGGAGCCAGCACCTGTGACTGACATCATGGGTGTGATAACTGGCCTTATCAAGGGACTTGAGCTAGACAGCAACAGTCCAGGAGCCTGCGCCAACGACTTAACCACCTCTATGGACTACATCCACGCCGTCATTTCCGACATAACTCGCATCATTGGCGGAAACGAAATAGCCATCATGCAACTCCTCACAGACGTAAAGGCTCTGATCAACACCCTGACCAGCCCCAACAGCGACTGCAAGTGGAGCTCTCTGTTAACTCAGTTCGAAAGTCTGAGTACTGAAGCGGGATGGAAGCAGATCCTGGCCAATGTGATGGCCAATGCTGGGTCTCTGTTCGCTGGTGCTAAGGGACTGGCGACTTGCCCCACTGACCACACTGGCTGCGGCTTCCAGCTCGCCCAGATCTTCCGTCTGGTGTTCAACTGGGGCATCCAGACTCCCACTCCCCGCGTCACTCTACGTCAATCCTCCAGTTTTCTTGGCGGATTCTTGACTGGCATTGAGACTCCCGGAAGCAACGGCGTCTGCGCCTCTGATGTGAGCGGTCTTGGCTCCCTTGTAGGTTCCATTGCGAAGGAGGTGGAGAGCGCTGTGACCGGCAACGCAACTGACGCAACTGCGGCCTTCTCCAACATCAAGAAACTTCTCAGCGACGTGAAGGGCTTCAACGGTGACTGCAACTTCACTGGACTCCTGTCCAAGATTGAGTCCCTGGCCACTCCTACCGGCTGGGTGAAAGTAGCCGGCAATGTGGTGAGCAACCTGAACTCCATTACCTCCGATGCCAAAGCTCTCAAACACTGCACTTCCAACGCGCAGACCTGCGGGTACAGCCTTGGTGAGATCTTGCGTCTGACTCTCGGCTGGGGACTCGGCCCCACTGCTCTTCGTCAGACCTCGGCTACTGCCTGGTTTGGCGGCTTCCTCCAAGGCTTTCAGGACAACACCAACTCCTTCAGCCAGCGGGCCTCTGACCTCAATGGTCTCGCTACCTTCGCCAGCCAGATTGTTACTGACATCCAGAAGAGCGCTAGCAACTATCTCGTCGTCTTCCAGCGCATCAGAGACACAAGAAAAACAAACAGCGATTTAAGCACATCCCAGCTGAACTCGGTCCTAGAACACTCAGAGAAGAACCAAGAAGTGGAGACAACCCAAAGGCCAGGGGAGAATCAAGGCAAAGTCAAACAGCCACTAATGAGAGTTTAGTTGGAATCAAGACTGTCCTTTCTGATTGTATTCTTGCGAGTGGAAACCATCTTTAGATTAGTGCTGGAGGGAGCATCTAGGCCCACTTAGCATAGTGTGGCGGAAAGCAGGCTGGCTTGTAGGAAGGAACTGGCACGCAGGAAAGCCAACAGTTCGGTAGGACTTAGATCTCGGAGGGGCGGTTTGGCCTGGAAGGACTGCGAGAGGCGATTCCTCTTGGTCAGATCTCGAAGAATCGTTCTGTGCTTACTTGCCACTCTTTCAAATGCAGGTAAAGCAGCTATGCAGTTTTTAAACAAAGTCCGCAGTTCCTCACTTTTCTGCACTTCCAGTGGCCTGTTCTGCCTCTCCACCCAAGTCTTTTGCCTAACTCTTCTAATGCTTCTCTTCCTCTCAGTCACATGCTCCTGCAGATGATTAAAATGTCTGGAAGCCGGAGTCACAGACAGGCTCGGGGCCTTGCATAGAATCTGTCTGTGCTTTGGAGAGAGTGAATAGGAAGTCGGCTGGGAGTCGTTGATAAGTGCATAGAGACGTATGTTGTTCATATTAGTACTTCTTAGCTCTTGTTTCGCGGCTATCATGTAGTTGGATAGGAGTTGGACCTTTTTCTTTACATGAACCTTTTCGAGGTGAAGGTTGGAGCGGATTTGGGCTAAGTAGGTGATTGTGTCTTGGAAAAAGCCGGATTCTATTCGTAAATGCTTAACAGTCGCCAACTCCTCCAGGCAAAAATCCCTCTCCTCGCACTTCCTAATAGCTTCTCTCAGCAATTCATCCAGCAAACTCAGTTTCCCTTCCAACTCCTGTCTCATCCCTCCCACTGCCACAGCCACTTCCATCGACATCTGTCCTGCGTAGTCCAGACTCAGTAGCGATTGCTTCTGTTTTGCTGCGCCCATCAGCGCTTCTTTCACGAATTTCGCCCTTCTCTCACTAGCTTTGTTGAGTCTGTCCAAAGCCTCAGTAACAAAGGCCGGTCGAAAGGGTCTCCCCGGTGTACGTCTCCCAGCGAAAAGGTCCATGCTAAAATGGCCAGGCCGAACTTGGTAAAGCAGGGCGAAACTCTGTTCAGCCAAGTGGACAAAATCAACGCAGAGCTGTTGGCGCATACCTACGGAGCCCTCGTCGTGCGTTTGCTGCAGGACCTGGAGCAGGTGGAAGAGGTAAACCGGCAGCTGGACACTATGGGCTTTAACATTGGACAGAGACTGGTGGATGACTTCTTGGCGAAGTCAGGCACGATGGCTTGCCAGTCACTGAGAGACACTGCGGAGGTGATTGCGAAGGTGGCGTTTAAGATGTTCCTAGGAGTGACTTGTGAGGTGGGGAATTGGAGTGCGGATGAGAGGCAGTTTTCCTTGATGCTTGGAGACAATCCGTTGACGGAAATTGTGGAATTGCCGGAAGAATACCCGGATTTGAAGTATTTGAATATCCTATGTGGCACAATTCGAGGCGCCCTAGAAATGGTAAACATCCGCTGCAACTGCTGGCTCGTCCGCGATATCCTGAAAGGCGACGACCTGACCGAGCTGCGCATCCAAGTGCTGGAAATCGTAGAAGACGAGTACAAGCCCACTGACAACTAGCAGTCTATTAGCGCTTCTTCTTATCTCGCTTCTTTTTGTCTCTGGGCGGACTGAGTTCAGGCGGGAGACTAGGTGGGAAGTACGGCACTTCTTGTGCAAGTTCTGTGAGTTGGGCGGTTTGAGGGTTGGGCTGGAACTGGTCGTACAAGAGGGATTGGAACTTGGGATGTCGCATGAGAGTCTGAGTGGACGGTACCAGACAGAAGTCGCTGAAGCTGATAGTTCCGCAGCTGGCGACGAGAGGCAGGACATCTTCGAGAGTGTAGAACTCTTCGGCACTGAGTTGCAGTTTCTTGTTGGCCTTAGTGAGTAGTGCTTCGAGGAGCAGGTCCAGTGGCGGGTACTTCAGGTAGGAGCAGGACTCGCGGCTTATCAAGCTGCGGATGCTGGTGAGGAGCAGACCTATTGAGACTTCTTCCTTGTAGCTGAAGTTGCCAGACAGCAAGTCTGTGAACACAGTTTTCACTGCTTCCAGAAACTCACTATAGTAGAAGAACAGCTCCACACAGGCCTTTAAATCCGCCAAATCGAACTTGTCGAAGAGCACCGGCTCATGCGAAAGCGTCGACACCATCGTAGTGGTCAGCGCAGGGTTGTTTACATATGAAGGGTGCACCGGAATCGTCTTCGCAGCATCCGCCACCAAAGTCCTAGGGAAATCCGTGCACAGCATACACAAGCACTGGTGGTAGTCCAGTGCAGTGATGACCTTGTAGTAGGGATTGGAGTGGAATACGCGGGTAACTTGCATAAGGAAACTAGCTCGGTTGTACATACTTGCACTTGCGAAGGCCACTTCCCGGAGCAACACGTGCTCTCCTCTGGTTGCGCTTTCAAAGCTGTGTGATGCCTACTAGGTCGTGAGGAGCTCTAAAGGCTTTTCGTCCCTTCGGTCCAGGATTAGCTTAACTGCGTCTTGCAAATAGACTGCGATGTTGAAGGCTTCGAGGTAGTCAGCGCCTTGCATGTTGCTGAGGTCTTCTACTAACTTCGTCCTTTGGCTGGCGTTAAAGACCGTAGGGACGGAAGGGTCCATTACACTATGGACTCAGACGATAGCGGACTAGACTGGGATGTAAGCCACACACAGCACTCAATGATGGAGGTGCACGTAGACGACCCCAACTTCGTGGCGGACTCTCTACTAAACCACAGCATGACCTTCAACGACTCCCGACTACTGGACAGTGACTACGACTGGGAAGTGCCCCCTGACGCCGCCCTGGACGAAAGCCTGGGCAGCAGTGCTATTCTGTCGGGAGGACTCAAACTCACCAGGACTATGCCAGCACATGCGCCCAAGCCAGTAATGAGCATTCAAGACATTCGAGTGCTCAATGTGGTCACTACGCAAGCTTTCTATGTGCATGCTATGGTCTTTAGAGGAGACCTGCTCCTTTTGCGTCGCTTTCTAGCCATGGAGCCGGAGAACCTCGAAACCTTACTGAATGAAGCGGACCACAGAGGCAACACTCCACTCACTTTGGCTATCAAACTGTCACATATGTCCTCGGAGTTCTTCACAATCACCAGGCTTTTACTGAGCAACGGAGCCAACCCTAGGCAAAGAGACGCCTTCGGCTGGTCTCCCCTCGACGAAGCAGTCGCTAAGGGCGACAGAGACCTAGTGGGACTCCTGTTCGACTTCCTTCACGCTCAGAAAATGAAGCAATGGGAGGTGGAAAAGCGCAAGGCTGTGCGCGGTTTGGACCGTTTGCCGGACTTCTATATGGAAATCAAGTGGGAATTCGACAGCTCGGTTATTCCGCTAGTTGCGAAGATCGCGCCTCACGACGTGTGCAAGATTTGGAAAAAGGGCAGCTGCATCCGACTGGACATGACGCTTGTAGGGTGGAAAAAGCTGAGAAGCAAAAGAAGGAACATGTCACTGATCTTCCAAGGCCTAGCCTACGGCTCTTACCGTGACATTGTGCTGATCAACCATAGCAAGCGAATGGTGGTGTATCCCCTGGAGCCGTTGGATCCTCAGGAGCGGGATGCAGTGCTGGGGGATATCCTGAAGGCTGAGCCTGTGCAGGGAGAACTCAATATCAGACAGTGCACTGTCGCTCCGGCCTACGGTTTCTTTGGCCGCCAGACTGCCAACACCATAGCAGGCTGGAAATGCGCCAAGTTCGATGTGAACATCCAGGCCATTGTCAGCTACATCAAGCGGGGCCGCTCCACTTTGCTGCCCCAGGAGAAGGACTACTTCGCTAATGTGCACGGAGCTGCGACTCGCCCAAAGTTCGACTCTTCGCTCCCTTCGATGTTTTCCGCTCTAATTGAGCAAGAGTCTGGACCAGTCTCCCGTCCCCCTTCCCCTCCCTCTCCCCGCCACAAGGAAGACTCCCAGTACCAGCAACTCCGCAAAGGCAAAGTGTCCATTTGGGCGTCCAGCGACTTCCCCCTGTCCCTGCGCGACTTTCTGCCAGTCCTGGAAATGCTGAGTCCCGGCAACCGCTCCATTTCCAAACTGCACGAGTTTCTGACCAGCGAAGGCTTCGCTAAACACTTCTCCACAGGCCTCTTCCCTGTCAAATTGGAACTCCCGCTCACTATGACAATTAAGGGACTAGTCACGTTTACCAAGATGCAACTGGGAGAGGTGTCTGAGGAGGTGTTCAGGGTGCCCGCTTATGCACAGGAAAGCAGAAAACTCGCTCAAAAGACGCTCACGTGTCCGAAGAAAAGAATGGTCTTTGCTAATATAGCTGTGTAGGGCAGCTTTCCCTATGGAATCGGTGTGAGTGCCCTATTGGAGGCTTTTCTGAGTAGCGGAGAGGAGCTAATAGCTTCCCTGGGCGTGGGAGTTTTTGCCTTTCCCCTGTATCGGTCTTTTATTTCCCGTAAAGACTTCATTTCCGCGAGTTTCACCAGTTGCAGTTTACTTTCCTGCCTAGAACTCACATCTTCCCGGGCTACGCTTTGTCTGCGCAGTAGTTCGCTCTGTCCCTGTAGAGCTTTGAGTGTTGTTTCCAACTCTGATATACGCGCTTTCAGCCGGTTTTCGCCCGCTGTTTTCTCTATTTCCAGCTTGCCAACTCGGACTTTCGCTTCTTCTAGTTCGACTTTGGACTGGGCAGCGATACTTGTCTCTGTAACTGCCCTCTTCATCCCCTCTACAGCCTGAAAGGCCCTTTCCGTCCGCTCCAATCTCTCCTGCGACTCCTTCAGCCGGTCCACGTTCCCTTGCACTATCAGCTCCAAGTCTCTGATTTTCCTCAAGTACACCTCGACTTGTCTCTCGTGCTGCTCCATTTCCTGCCACGGTTCCACTACCTGCCTTTCCTCTCTGTCCAGCTGCCTTTGCTGTCTGCGGAGCGCCTTGTTCGCCTCGGCTACTGCCCGCAGCCGGGTTTCTAGGTCTTGCTTGCTGTCTTCTCGAGCGATAACAGCGTCTAAAGTGCAACGCTTCTGCAGCTTCCGGCGCAGGGAAGTGTGCTCTTTGGCGTAGATGTCCAGCTGTTTGCGAGCGTTTTCCAGCAGTTGTAGCTGCGCTGTCTAGTCCAAACCTTCCTTCTCCGGGTGCAGGTTGATGCCAGCCCTGCTGATTCTGCGGTCCTCAGCATTGAGCCGGGTAACGGCAGCTTGTATTTGTGTCTTCAGGTCACTGTATTCAGACACTAAAAGAGCGTTCTGCTCGCGGAGACGCACTACAGCCCGGCTCACAGCTTGCTGTCTTGTGGGGTCGAGTTCCAGACTCGCAGATATCATCTATTTACATGACTTGGAGGCTAGGTACAGGTGGAAGTGGTGGGAAGGTTTGGATATGCACGTAAATGGAAGCCGATAGCGACAACTTGTTCCTGACCCAGCTCCACACCAGCTACAAGGACGTCCTCGACTACGCAATCGCCCAGAACTGCATCGTCTGTGTACCTATGGCAGCCTCCACTGTGGACAAACACCTCACCCGCCGCTTCATGCGTACTTCCCACTCAGTTGACCATATGCTCAAACCGTCTCCCTACGTGCCCCACCTCTTCCAGTCTCTCAGCAATAAGAACCTCCTCATCAAGCAGGACGAAATCCGCGCGCACACAGGCTATAGCCACCAGTTCACGGTCATGATTGTGAAGGAGGAGAATTCGCATGACTCGAAGGGGAAGGTGTATAAGCAAATTACTATATCTGCTCCACTAGACGACACAGCAGACAAATACACACTAATCCCTCCAGACCCAATCTACCAGTTCTCCTCCGCTGAGGAGTACACGAACTTCCTGCGACATGCAGTGGAAGGCTCCGAAGCTGCAGTCATGTTCGCAGGCGCCTTCTGTGAGTACTTCAATACCACCTCCACTCCCCCCAGAGCCAACTCCAGGGACTGCTATGATAAGGTCAAAACCGCACTTCGAGACCTGCAAGCCGTATTTCCCCATCTAGATTTGTCTGAAGATTCCTCAGTTCAGCGGGATAAAGAGCAACTTGCGGCTGTTCAGCAACTTGACGAACTTGGTGGAAAGTCTGCTTCTGCCAGGGATCTACGAAAAGCTGTTTCAGAAGCTGGTGGAGTTTAATAGAGAAGACGAGGAGCAGTTCCAAAGGGACTGCGACGTTCTAAGAAGTGGGAATTTGGACTGTTTCGGCTTAGATGCAGACATCGATACCTGTACCTTCAGTGAGTCCTACGAGGTGTTAAAGTCCGTAAATGAGGCAAAGACGCCTTGGGAAAAACTTAGCGTGATAACCAAACTGTCCAGTGCAATTGACGGAGAGCTGAAAAGGCACTTGCAGGGAGTCAACGGGGAAAGAGCTGAAAAGTGGTCAATGTCTGCAGACCTGTATTTCCCTGTATTGACCAAATTCATAGCGCTGCAGCGAGTCCCGAACTTGATCGCCAGTATGACCTATATCACGGAATTCAGCCTCTGTCCAATGTCCTCGAGCGAGCAGAAGTACCACTTCATCAACATCCTAGCCACTGTGCAAAGCATCGAAAAGCACGCTCAAGAGAGCAGACAAGGCCCTGTAGGGGTCGTTCCAGCCCCTCCCCTCTACCAGTTGCCTGCAAACGACCAGGCCATTTCCTTCTCAGATGACGACTCATAACCAGTTCCTTAGGACTTAAAGCTAGGCAGCTCTAGCTGTGTTGCTTTGGGCCGGGGCTCGTACTTGCGCTCTTCATTGTCGAAGTCTATGAGTTTGTCAGAGCTTCTCACAGTGGGCGACTCCGGCACAGCAAACAAACGCTGAGTCATCGGAGTCATGTAAGGCGAGCGGTAGGGAGACCTGCCCATCGAAGGAGATTGCAGGAACTGGGGACTGATGGTGGATCTGAGGGAACTCGTAGGGCTGAAGGACAGGATCCGAGCACTGTTCGAGCGGCGGTGACCAGAGGTGAAGTCGCGTATATGTGGCACCATGGTGGAGTTGTATAGGTCGATTATAGAGCCTTCGCCTGAGTCCAGGCGCACTTGGCGAGTCACACTTAGGGCTTCGTCGGGGTTCAAATTGGCATAAATCTGCAGTAAACTTGCGAATTTCAGCGGATGGCTGCGAGCCTTGCAAACGCCGAACACTGCGCAGAGGATCAATTGGTCCAGGTGTCTGTCTCGCAGCAACTCCGTCTTTTCACTCAAAAAGAACTTCATGGCTGCCCAGATGTCCTCCTGCAGGAGTCCAGGAAGGGCCAGTTCCTCTGTCATTGTGAGCACTCGGTAGGCGGTGAAGCTGAGGACTCTTCGAAAGAAGAGGTCATATGTGACGTGCAGCTCTGGCTGGGAGTCTGCTGGGGACTCTGAGTCTTCGTTTTCTCCGCTGTCTTCGGCAATGGTGGCTCTGGCCTTTTCCGCTAGTAGTCGCAAAGTCTCGTGAACTGGACTGCTAGTGACCCAGCCCAGACTAGTGATAATCCGCACTTCAATCACTCTAAAATGCGTCTTCAGAGGAATCGGCATTCTAGGGTCGACATTGCAGAACGTAGTGATGATTTTCCAGAAGTCAAACCCCGAGATCTGGCAGGTCTGCAGCACCTCTTCAAACGCAACCGAGCAAATGTTATGCAGGAACAGCACACTTTCAAAGCAACTGGCCAGCAGACTTCTGTGGAAGCAAGCGCTGTGCAGAATGGCAGAGAAGTTGGCTGTGGAGTTCTTCCGGCCTTCACTCTGCAGCATTAACTCGAGGAGTTGGAGGTAGAGCTTGAGGATGAGGGAGACTTTGGGGTTGCAGGACTGCAGGCCAGAGCCACTACCAATTGCTTCACTGCCAATATCATGCAGACGGCATAGGACTTCGAGTGCTTCTTTCATTGCCCCTATTAGCGTCTCGATCTCTGCCTTTGCGTTTGGTTCGCAGCGGCTGCAGTACTCTATCAGCGTGTCACTTAAAGCCACCGTTTCCATAGTGTCGGTGAGACTCGTCAGCCAGTTGTTCATTTCCATAGCCTGAGTCATGGGCGTGACAGCCGCCACAGCCGAGCGAATGGGAGTGCCCGGCTGCAGTTTGACTTCCTGCATTTTAGACTGAAGGGAGACTGACTCTGCGTTAGCGTCCCATCGCAGAAGTCGCTGAGATATCAGTTTCTGAGAACTGTCAATTTGCTTCGCGAAGGGAGTCATTTGCACCCGCTGTTTCCGCGGAGTCAAAATTTTGAGTCGCATCGAAGTCAATAAAAAGTCTCTTTCGTCGATATCAGCAGGAGTCAAAGACTCTCCATAGGCCTGAGTAAGGCTTCTGAGGATATCCGTGGCTTTGTCGCTGCGGGCGAAAAGGTCTGTGAGCTGGTCGAGGTCAGTGCCAGGCTGCAGGACCCGGGCGCTGATGAGTGTTTTGACCTCTTCAAGCACGCGGTCTACGTATGGCTGGGCGTATTTAGGCTGAGTCTTCAGGAGGTCGCAGAGGCACTGGACCATTTTCTCAGAAGACGTGCCTGTGAGAGTGGTGGACTCAGGAGTGCGGAGCAGGACGAAGTGAATAGACCCGAGCAGAGTCAGGACATTTTCCACGATTTCAGTTCGCCTTCTGAGCACCCGCGCCTTGCACAGAATGTAAAGTAGCCAGGCAATCTGCTTGGCGGGGCCGCTCCCCGGCACCAACTGACTCCAAAGCTCCTCAAACTTCTTAAAGAAGGTATGTGAGAAGGTGAAGGCCGCCTTGATGTCACTCAAGTCCTTGCGGACACTTTCAGGCAGCGGAACTCTCTCTAGGAACTTTTTCAAGTGCTGCATGAAGGCAGCTGTGTCCAGGTCGGGCAGGTCTCGGAGCACTTGGGACAGGGAGAGAGCACTGCCGCACACCTCAGTGCCTTCCAGAGTGGGAGTCACTGTGAGGCGAGAGGCGGCTAGGATTGCACAGCGGAGTAGGTAGTCCATGGCTGAGTCCGAGGACTGAGGAGCTTCGGCCTTGTTGTAGGCTTCAAAAAGCTGCAGAGCGGAAAGCCGGGTGGACTCATCCAAGTTGAGGGCGGAGCTTAGACAGTTGAACAGGGCTGAGCGGTCTGTCATGAAGGAACCCGGGAAAATGGAAATATGAGGTGTAGCCCCACGCAGGGCTAGGAACAGAGTGTCAGGAAACCCCAGCACCATCTGCAATTCCCCTGACACCACGAAGTAGGCGAAACTAGAGTCACGAAGTTAGGAGGGAAAGCACTGGAGTAGGGTTTAGAGACTAAGTCTCAGGCCTTTTTCTATATCAATGCACTACTGGTCCGTCATTTTAAAGGACAGTCCATGAGTCCAAATTCAGCCAATCCGTATGAATTTAGACTGTAGTAATGCAGACTTTTCTAGTGCTGAAGTTTCTCCCAGTCCATAAAGACCTGCTTTTAGCTGGATGTTAACTCAGTAGGCTGCTCCTTGGACTCTTCTTGTGGCCTTTCTTCCTCTCTGAGTCGCAGCATCTCCACTTCTTTCTCCCCCTCTGGTCTATCCAGCGCCCTATCCAGCATATCCGCTCCTTCCTTCAGTGGGTGCAGAAACCCGCTTCGATCGATGATATGTTCCCTCACCTGCGCTTCATAGACTTGATAGCCGCTTTCCACCACTCTCGCTGTTTGCTGCACAACCTCTGTATTTGCCAGTTTCTGGTCCAGTCGACTAAGCAGCGGCATCAATTTCCCTTCCAGCCAAGACAGACTGTGTGTAATCGTCCTCGTGATGCCGTCACTGAAGGTAGCGGGGGAGTTGGCCTCGGCTGGGTCGAGCTCTAGAAAGGGGCGGTGGGCAGCTTCCGCTCGTAGCATTCGACTGTAGTACTCTGCTCGTTTGCCCTGGAACCGACCTGACAAGGTCTGACGGTTGCTCCAAAAGGCTTTAAAGCGTTCGTTGCCGCCTTGGGCGAAAATTGAGGCTGTGTCTCGATCCAGTTCTTCTCCTATGCTATGGAACCGAACCGCTGTCCCTGTGGACTTGACTCGGTCCTTACAGTTGGTACAGAGAAACACTGCGAAGTCCACTAGGACTGTGTCGGCTCTGGCTGGGCAGTCTAAACACTCTGTCTCCATGGGCCTATTAGTGCCAGCGGACTGTTGGTTATAAATGGTGGAGAGTCGGATCGAAGTTAGTCTGAGTCTGCTGACAAGGCCAAGCCTGCGCGAGCCTTACGAGCAGGCGCTGGAAGCAGCAGAATTCATCTTCGCAGCCGATAGACAGCAGTTAGCTGCCATAGCGGAGTACATCTCTCTGTTGAAAAAGCGCTTGCCCGGCCTTCCGCCGCATGTGGTCTCCATAATGCGCGGCTTGAGGTCACTGGCCAAGCAAATCATGTTTAGTGCCATGGGTGTGGCCAAGCACCCCGCACAGACCTACTACTCCGGCTTCGTGCTCATCCTCAGAGTCCTGCGCAAGACGCACACCTTCAAGCGGAGTAGCTGGGAAAGCCTCACTGGAGCGCGGCAGAAGTCACAGATGCTGATGCTGGCGCACTCGAAGATCTTCTCCCTAGTGACAGTACTGCACAGGGTGCTGGCAACCAAGGCCAGGCGTTCCTTCCGTCCGCCCATCATCGTGAAAGACGCTGACGAAATCCGCAAACGCTGGATTCGGAGAATCCTTATGAAAAGGGTCACTTTGACGCAGGACGGTTTCTACCGCTGGCGGGAACAGGCCTATCGGACGAAGGCGCAAATTCGCTTGATAAAGGCGGAAAACAGCTTTATGCGAATGTTTTCCATTGTCAAGGAAGCCTTTATGGTCTGGCGCTTTGGCAAGCAGGTCCTCTCCACGCGGAAGCGACTTGAAAGGCCGCATAAACTCAGTCGAGAACGCACGGTTATGATCACTACGAAGCAGGAGGAAGCGTCCTATCAAGCCTTCGCGAAAGTGTCGAAAGCCATTCAAATGCTGATGACGAAGCTGCAGCGCAGACTCCAGCCTGTGTTCCGTCCCCGCTACAAACACGTAATGTTCACTACTACCACCCGCATTTCCCGGCATCGCCGCAGAAGAAGCGAGTCCAGGTCCTACCAGCACACGCTCCGAATGATCTGGACCAGTGAACATGCAGTGAGGAGGAAGCCGGTGGAAGGACTGAGACTAGTGCGGTTCAAAGCTGCGGAGAGAGCGCCAGTGGGCGTAGGGACGAGCAACTGCTGGACAGCCTGTGAGAAGCCTGTACTGCGGCCGGAAAGGAACCTGGAGGAGGTGATGAGACTCAGGTGGCTGTTTAGTGGCTTGGGCTTCTATGTGCGGGCGAGGATGCTCAGCTATGTCCAGCAGTGGAAATTCACTCGGGCTCGGAGACTGCCTCAGGCCTTGCTCCGAGACAAATACCAACAAGTAAAGGCCGGCAAAGTCCTGCTTTCCATAGAAAGAGCCGAACACCACAGCCTCGCAGCAGCCTTCAAAAGACTCAAAGGTCCGCCCACTGCCGCTACACTGTCCTCTACTTTCCACCTGCTTACCACCTACGTCAACTCTCGCAAGCTGTGGCATCTCACCGCCTTACAAGGCGCTGTCCAAGACAAGGCGGTCAGAACCCATCTGTCCCAGTCCAAAGTGGCGGTCCTCACTAGAAGACTGGCGAAGGTGTTCCATAGACGCCAAGGCAGCGGCTTCCAAGCCATCCAGTCCTCTTCTCTATCGGTGTTCAGTCGCTCCAGTCTGGCAGAGGGCTCGAGCAGCGACTCCGAGGCAAAGATGTTCATGGAGTACAGTGGCCAGTTGCTAAAGAAGCCGATAGTGGGACCTATGCTGCTCCAGGAAGCCTGCATGGTGGACTATGAAAGATCTGAGGCGGAAATGATTAGAGAACACACTGTCAGAGAGAAAGTGCTGACAGTGAGGGGCAGACCAAGCGTCCCTAGGAGCGAGTTGAGGGAGTGGCACAATGTAAGCAAGGCGCAAGTGTGTCCCTTCTCAAGGAAAGTCACTAACCTGGAAGTCAAACAACTCAGCAGTGCTTCCCTGGTGCAGCTGCAGCTGGGCTCGGAACTAAAGTCCCTGCAGCACTTCTTAGTGGCAGAAATCGCTGAAAAAGTCCACATTTTCCCTCAAGTCGCCAACAAACGGGAAAAGTCCTCCTCTGGTCGACCTGGAGCACTCAAAAACCCTAAGAACTTACCAGGTGAATTGACCCCTTTCTCGAAGCCCAGTAGTGCGCCAGCTCTCCTAGAAGCCCGCTCCTACTCAATTAGCGCAATTCCGACCTCTGAGGCCGTTTTCATGTCTGATAACCGCCTTTTCTCAGCCAAACCCGTCTCTTCTTACACCTTAGTCAGCCTTTTACCAGTGGAGCACAGGCCTCAGGCAGGTGAAAAAGTCCTGAGTATCCCTAAGAAGATCTTCCTGAGCCTGTCCAAGGTCTACAATAACACCAAGCAGAGGGCTTTTATCAGGTGGGGACATAATAGTGGGGTGGAGAGGAAACTGCCCCCGGCTGCGCTGGGGAAAATGCTGAAATTGGGAGGTGGCAAGCTGGAAAAGGTCCTAAATGGACTGAGATATCGCCCTATTTTCGACCATATACGCTCAATGACGACTCCCCAAATTAGCGTTTTTGCACCTTACGAGAAGCCAATAAACTCCTTACAAGTCGATAAATCGACATTGACTCCAAAAGAGCAACTTCCCACGAAGGCAGAATGGCACAAGCAGACGGAAATCCTCCCCAGACTGAACTGCCCGGCTGTCTTGGCTATGCGAGTTGGAGCCTCTGAGCAGCACAAATCAGCTCCCTGGAGAGTACTGCCTGAGAAAAGTCCTGTAGTGAAGGTGGAAACTGCAGTGGAGGAACTCGTCCAGCTGACTATTGCGCCTGAGTACTACCGAACTAGTCAGTGGACTCGGGCGTTTGACCGAACTGCCAAGGAACTCAGTCTTCCAGTGGTCTGCGAAGCCAAGGAATTGGCGCCTCTATCTAAACAGCTCTCACTCAGGTGCAGCATTACCGCCTTTGCCCCCATTAACAAGGCCATAACCTCGCCTATAGTGGCTATGCGACAGGAAGCTGTCTCCTTTGTTGGTAGCCCATGGGCCTCTGTGAGGACTATAGTGCAGGCAGAGAGAGAGCTGGTGGCAGTGGCAGAGGGCAAGGAAGTAAGTCGTCTAGCCAAGCCTGTAGTCGGCCCTGTGCTTAAGACCTTTGAAAGCCAGGGAAGGGACTACCAGCGCTTGCTTAAGCCGGCGCCCCTGCCCTGTCTGCTCTATTCCTGCCCTGTGCCCATGGAGAAGGTCACATTTACCCCTCTTAAAGGAGAGAAAATCGTCAAGGAATTCGCTCTAAATCCTAAGGAAGAAGCCAAAGCAACCTCTACGAGGTCTATTTCCAGACTGCTCTTCAAGACTCCTTTGGAAAAGCCTGTACTGAGCCCAGTCCACTGTCTCTCAGAGGACACTTCCCTCTCTCTACAGGGCAAACCCACTCCTTCCCTTACCTCAGAAAGACGCCTGGAGCTCTTGACTCCGCCTTTGCCAGAGGTCCAAATTCTGACCTGTTTGGAGGTCCAAGGAGAGCGATTTCCCCCGGAATCCACTGAATTTCCCTCTCAATCCCAGCAGAAATCCGCCCTCCGCTTCCTCAACTTAGTCTTCAGAGACCGCCTTAGTCCATTTCTGCGGCTCTGGAAAGCCAACACCTCAGAGGCAGAGTGGGAGTACGAAACCACCACTGTCCGACAGGAAGTCGTAGAGGAAGGGAAAACCATCACTGTGCAGGACCCGCCTGTACGCAAGGTTCTTCCCAAAGGAGCAGCTCGAAAGGCAGTTAAATCTGGACGTCTCTCGAAGCCTATAGTGTTCAGTCCCTACTTGACAGCAGTCCGAGCCGCTTTCAATGACCTGATGAAAGACTCGAAGAAGGACTTGAGGAAGGGACTTGCAGTGGGGGAAAAGAAGTGGCAGGAAGTGCTGAGGAAGCGGCTGGGCCTGTGGAGAATGTGGGCGGTGGAGATGAAGAAGCCTGCAGTTACACTGGAAAAGTCGAGTAGTTGGAAGAGGGCCAGTAGGCCGGAAGTGTACGTCTCTGAGTATTTGACCCTAACTCCAAGTGCCAAAGCAGTACTTCTCCCACTGTCCTTCCAGTCCACTCACCAGTGCTTCGAGCAAACAGGGAAGCAGCACAGTGAACAACTCACTCTCAGGACCTTTCTGCTCCTCAGCAAGCCCAACAGCAGCTCTGCGCTCTTCCGCCAGTCCACTCAACCTGCTACTTCTCAGCCTGCGGAAACTGCTTACTGGGCGCCGAAGCGTATGTTCCAATGGATGAACAGCTCTTCCACCTTCCTGAAGCTTCAGTCCCTCAACAAATGGAAGGCCTTCAGTACCAGTCACAGAGAGCAAGCCCGCATCTCCATCAGTCTCAAAGCCCTCCGCAATGGTCGGCTCAGCCTCATTCTCAAGCGAGCGATGAGGACGGACCTCGCAGAGAAGTTCAACCTGTGGGCGAGGAAGGCGGCTGGAAGCACTGGTGCAGCAATGCAGCAAGTCAAAAGTAAGAAACTACGGAGTTCTCGGAAAGTCGCAGACAGACTGGGAGACATTACAGGGAAGTATACTGGCGACTCGTTTGAGCAGCTGAAGCAGTTGTTGAATGTGATATCGAGTAAGCATCAGCCGATATGGAAACTAGTGGATTCAGTGAGTGTGACGAGAATTGAACTGGAACCGCAATCTGTGGCCAAATGCAGGGTGGAGGAACATAGGAGTCTGCAAGGAACTGTCAAATCTGAGTCCAGACCTACAACTATCAAGACCTTCACTCAGGCTAAAAGGCCGCAGCCTTTGTCCCTGGTAGTCTTCCCTGTGCGGGAAGTCGCTACCAAGCCAGATAGCCATATCGCCCACTACGGCAATATCCAGCCCTATGCAAAGACAACAGAGGCCTCGACCCGCTTCCACACCTTCAGCTCCTGCGTCAAGCCTGTGCTGCGAGAAGCCACAGCAGTCAAGACTCACTTGGAACTTGAGTCGAAGGTGTTGACGCCGAGATCCAGTATCAAGTCCTTCACAGCACTTAAGGCCATCCTGTCACCTTCGGCCTCTGCAAAGCGAGAAGCAGCGATTTCCAAGGCTATAGGCTTTAGTGAAGTGAGTGGATATACGAGAACTACGAAAGTGCAGACTTCAGTGGAGGTTTGCAAGGAAATCGAGCCATTGGCAAAGCCTGTAATAACCCCTGCACTGCGCACAGTCACAGGCGGGCAAGAGCATCAACGCCTCATCAAGCCACTTTCCCTTCCCATTCAGTCGCTATCAGTTCAGGTCCAGGAGAAACACGGAGTCCAGGCTCATCACCAGTCCTATATTGTGGAAAAGCCGCTGACTGTCAGAGAGAGAACTATAGTGCATGTGGAGGGACTACTAGCCGCTCAGAGAGTTGCCTGGGAACGTGATGTGGAGATGATGTATAAAAAAGACATGCAAAGTGGAGATATGCGTAGTCAGAATAAGGCAGAAAGGATGCCTACTACGCTTGCTTCATTGGATACAGTGCAGTTGCAGCCTACCAAAATAGTCTCCATGGCGACTTTAACACCCATGCAAAAGCCGATTCCAAGCGGCTTGCGTGCCTTTTCAGGGGGACCTATGGCAGTACCGAAAGAGACAAGTGAGCCCAACGCTGAAGATGTCAGCAGACAAAAGTCAATTTTCCTCTTCCTCAACAAAATGCTGGATGGGCGGCTAAGACATGCCGTTCATGCATGGAACAGTCAGACGCTTTCTAAGGAATGGGAAGAAGTCGCTGAAACTGTAAGGTCGGTGCATGAGGAAAACGATCACCTGAAGAAACAGCACAGACAGGCTGTGCGGTCCTCTCGTGTGTCCTCTAGACCCAGTTTAGCTGTCTCTATGAGAGTGTTGAGAGGAGCTTTCGACTCGCTTATGGAAGACCCGCAGAAGAAACTGAGGAAGTTCTTTGGAGGGGCTGAAGGAAGGTACTCCCTCCTGAATAGACAGTACTTTGCGAGGTGGAGAATAGGCCTAGGCGAACAGTTCAGGAAGGAACAGGTCTTTACTACCCCTATTGGCACTACTGTTCGCTCACCTGTGCAAGCCCAACTATCGTCTCTGCACTCTCTCAAAGGCTACCAACCACTTACCAAAGTGACAATTATCCCTATCCTGTGTCTGTCAGAGGAAGACCAGTTCACTGTGGCTAATAAATCAGCCTCCACAGCAGAATTTCAGTGCACCAGAATGCCCATAGAGAAACCCACAGCTCTGCTAAGCATTTCCAGGTTAGAAGCACTTTCAGACAAGGAGCACAGCGCCGAAACTTTCTTCTATATGCCCAAGTCCGTATTCATATGGCTGAACAGCTCAGCGACTTTCACGAAAATGAAGCGGTTCACTCAGTGGAAGTCTAATGCCAAGGTCTCAACTGTCCAGAATAAACACCAAAGACAAAAACTACGCAGCTCTAGGAAAGGTGCAGAGAGACTCGGACCTGTGGCAAATAGAACTCTGGGAGAGTCCTTCGCCTACTTGAAAAGCATTTTAAACGTAATTTCGACTACTCATTTGCCTCTCCTCAAGCCAGTGGCTATACTGGATGTAGCCAAGAACGAGCACTCACCAAGACATGCAGTGAGGTCGGAGATAGAGCACAGATACATTGAGGAAGTGCAATACACTCCCAGTGGCCAACTGTCTCAAGCATATAAACTGGACAGAAGATGTGAGCGGACACATGAAGTGCTGCAGGTCCTGCCTGCTCGGAGTGTGTGCAGTCCACTGGAAAGCCAAGTTGCAAGTCTGGCATCTTTCTCAGTTGGCAAAAACGCTCCAGAGCCGGGACTAAGTCTCCTAAGCATAACACAGATGCGGAAGCCTATAATTACTGGTGCGATTCTCAGCAAACAGGAAGTACGAGTAGTGGAAAAGGTAGCGACTACTATGCTGCAGCTGAAGGAAGTGCGGCACTATATGAAGCCTGTGACTTCCCCTGCTACTCGCGCAGTTACAGGAGGAGCGGAGTTCCAGCGTCTAGTCAAGCCTGTCGGTTTCCCTGCGGCGGGCTTTTTGAACATGTATCTGACTAAGGCGAGTGCAGCTCCTATGTCAGAAACAGTTACTGAAACTGCCTTGATTCCAAGGACTGAGACTGCTGTGTCTGCCACTGAAATGAGAGAAGTCGAGTGCTTCAATAAAAATTCAATTTCCCCTGAAATCGCTCGGAAAACGCAAGTTGAGTACAAACCGACCAACTCAATGCATGTACTCTCGGTGCATTTTGGGAAATTCAGTGTAATGGAGGCCGAGAGACAGAAGGCTCTGACGCTCTGCACTCTTCAGCCTTTGGAAAAGTCTGCATTCGTTGTAGACACCAACAAGGAAGAAGTCGGGAAGGAAAAAAATATCCTTTTGTTTTTAGGGAAATTGGTAAATGACCGAGTCAGAGGAGGACTTAGACTGTGGAACTCCCACACTTTGACAATGGAGTTCGAGGATATTGCAGCCACTGTCGAGGAAGTCCACACTGCAAACACTCACCTGAAGATACAGCACAGACAGGCTGTGCGGTCCTCTCGTGTGTCCTCTAGACCCAGTTTAGCTGTCTCTACGAGAGTGTTGAGAGGAGCTTTCGACTCGCTTATGGAGGACCCACAGAAGAAACTGAGGAAGTTCTTTGGAGGGGCTGAAGGAAGGTACGCCCTCCTGAATAGACAGTACTTTGCGAGGTGGAGAATAGGCCTAGGCGAACAGTTCAGGAAGGAACAGGTCTTTACCACCCCTATTGGCACTACTGTTCGCTCACCTGTGCAAGCCCAACTATCGTCTCTGCACTCTCTCAAAGGCTGCCAACCACTTACCAAAGTGGCAACTATCCCTGCTCTGAGTCACTGTTCTCGAAGAGACTTCGCCCCTGCCTTCTTCCCCAGTTCTCAACTGGAGTTCCGTATCTGCAGCCTCTTGGAAAAACCTACTCTGCCTCCCGCTCAATTCTTCCGCACAGAACTTCAGTCCACCTTGCGTCTATCCTCAGAAGACAACTCCCACTTCATTTCACAGCACCAACACGTAGTTCGCTACCTGAATAAGTGCGTGAAGGGCAAACTGGGCTCTGCAATTTCCCTCTGGAAAGACAAAACGTGGGAATACGAGTGGGAAGAAACGCAGACCATCATGGACACAACGCGTGACGAAAACATCCACATCAAGTTCCAATACCGAGACATCATCCGCCAGTCCCATTTATCAGGAAAGCCGCTAATGGTGCCGACACTCAAGGTGCTCCGGCAGGCCTTCAATAGCCTTATGGACGACCCTAGAAATGTGCTGCAGAGAGCTTTGGTGGGTGCAGGGAAGCGACAGGGAGCAGGACTGAGGGGAGTGCTGGGACTGTGGAGACTTTATGCCAGGGACCAGGGCAGGAAAGACAGACTGCGAAGGAGTGCTGGACTGGTGCTTGTTAGAGTGGTGAGCAAAGGGGTTGGCAGAAGTCAGGGAAACGGACTGGATGCACTGCAGGAAGCGACTGCTAGGACAAGGTATGAGGTAGTACCGAGGAATAAACCTGCAGTTGTGCCTGTAGTTGGCAGGAAGACAGAGTTTGAAGTGTCAAGGAAACTTACAGTTTCGCTGTATTCTAGGTTTGAAAGCACGCAAGTGCACCGTTGTGACTTGAAGCCAGTGTCTGTACTGACCACAACGCCCGCTCCCAAAGCCCTGAGTCCCCCCTTCTCCTCGAAAACCCGCCTGCTAGAGGCTCTGTCCGTCCCCTCTCCCTCCCTGCACCACACCTTCCGTCTCTCCCCTGTGTCCCGCTCTCCTTTCCCCGCCTATACCTCCCATCTCACTGTAACTACCTTGTGTCCTTTTGCGAAACCCCTGTCTTTCTCTCTAGTTTGCCTCAAAACCTCTACCCTGTCCTGTCCTAACGACCTACAGTTCCTTTGCTCCTTCCAGCCCACCTGCGTCACAGCGGCACCTGAGCTTATCCACCCTTTGAAGCTGAAAACTCTGTCGATTTGGCTAAACCACAGATATAGTGATAAGGTGCGCAGGGCCTTGGTACTTTGGCATCGCTCAACTCAGCAAAGTAGAGAGTCTGCAACTGGACAAACCCAGCAAAACCAACTCAAATCGCTCAAATCTGACCTAGAAAATGAGAGAACTAAAGGCGCCACCAAAGCTATATTTGCCCTGCTGCTGAAGGGACCGTACTATCGGCAACTGACCAGCGCCATGGAAGAAATGAGGAGAAGTCCGAAGGAAATAATGCGGAAATTCCTCAATATAGCGGAAAACAAGCGAAAATTGACTATATTAGTGGCTCTCGCTAAGTGGAAAAAGCAGGCTTTGAACCTGCGGCCCAGCTACCAACTTCTCGCACTGCGTCTCTTTCCCCACCTCACAAACCTCCTTAACAGGACCGCATTTGAGCCGATTAAGCAAGGAATTGCAGCTATTGACCAGCGCCAAGGTCGACTAACTGCCTTACGAGTCCTGTTCTTCGCCTTCGCCAAGGGAATGAAACGAGTTTTCCTCAGGTGGCAAAGGAATGTGGACGATTTGATGCTGGATGAGATGGCGAATCATATTAAAGCCGTCCGAATTGCTAATAAAATGAAGATTTTATTCAAAAATGAAATGTGGGTTGCCTTTAAGACATATAAGGAAAAGACGGAGGATAGGAGGAAAGTCGAAATGGGACTTTGGAAACTGGGGAAAAAGCTGATAATTGGGAGGGAGAAAACAGCACTGCGCCTGTGGCAGGGGAAAGCTGCAGGGCAGAAAAGTGCAAAGGAACTAGCAGTCCGCAGCTTCGCAAATGTACTAAAAGCGGCTTCAAAGCGGCCTTTAAGCAGCTCAATTGACCAATTTAACGGATTACTGAACGTGGAAACTGTGAAATTAGCAGCTTGTCTGGAGAAGGCGGCCAGGCCAGTTACAGCCTTTGCGTCTGTTTTGGCAGTGACACAGCCAATCTACAGCCAAACTGCAGCTTTCAGTGCCTTTGTTCCCTTCGAGCGAGCGACAGTCTCTAATGCTGTCCTGCAAAGTCGTGAGGACCAGAGACTATCGAAGCCTGCATTAGTCTCAAAATCCACTTTTAAGTGCGAATTCAGCTGCTTTGAGTCCAGTAAACAGCCTATGGTCTCATATAGAGAGTGGAAAGTGGTGGAAAAGCATACCGCTCGTCCAGAGACTTGCCTGAAACTGGAGTCCGGGAGCACTGAACTACACAGCCTGCAAGTAAGTCTCTATGAATGCCAGCGAAATGACACTGTTGCACTACTAACTCAGGTCAGATCTGCTGTGCCTGTCTCTGCTGTGCGAGTCCCAGCCCTCGCCTGCCTAGCCTCGGCCTCTACTCACTACCTGTTCAGTCCCCAGATTAGTGCAATACAGGAAAGCACTGCTTGTAGGGTTATAACAAAGCCACAAGTCTCTGCTGTGCAGCTATTCACATGTATGCCTGTGGAGAAGTCCTCAGTAGCTTCATTGACTGAACAGCCGGATCGTCTGAACCGTATCTTCCTTTTCCTGGCCAATATAGCCAAATCGAAGGCTTCCCATGTGCTAATGACTTGGCGGGCCAATGTCCACTCCTCTCAACTGGAGGAAGCCAAGGCAGAGACCCAGCAAGCCCAGCGCAAAGTCCTCACGCTCAAGAACAAAAAGAGAGTGGCAGTGCGGTCTGCCCGGGTGCAGGCTAACATCAGTCTGGGAGCCGCCCGGCGCACTCTAAGGAGCGCCTTTGATGACATCCTCAAGGACCCTTCGGCTGTCTTACGAAGACTACTGAACAGCGCAAGGAAATTCCACGAGTTGGAACTGAGCAAGAAACTGGGCGCGTGGAGAGGCTTTACGAGGGAGCAGGGACATAGGGAGGGAATGAGGGGACTGGTCCTGCCGAGACTGGTGCAGGTCTTGGGAGTGCAGGGCAGTCAAACGCTGGCTGAGGCTTTTGAAGCCTTGAAAACAGCCACGGAAAGGACCAGAAAGGACTTTGGACCTGTAGGGAAAACTGCAATTCGGCCGATTTCGGCTGTTTCTAAGGAAATATACAGTAGGGAGGCGTTTTCTGCTAAAATACTTGATATTTCAGCGTTTACTCCCAGTGAAGTGACCGATTCTCGGACTTCCACAGGCCTATTTACAGCCCATATAGCGAAACCCAGTCCCTCCAAACTACCAGTCACCTGCCTCAGCCACCAAATCTCCTCTTTCACTCCTTTCAGCAAGGTAGTAGCAGCCTCGTTTCAGCTGTTTTCCACCCAAGTCACTCCCAAATCCGCCCTTTTCCCCATACAACTGACTCAATTGGCTGCAGCGCACATCTCCATCCCGCCCGAGCACAACCGCGACCAAGCCAAACGGCTCAAAAACGTCATATTCTGGCTCAACCGCAGAGCTCGCGAGCGACTTTCCGGGTGTTTTACCTTCTGGAAAGACGACACCTACGAATACTACACAGAAACAGTGAAAACAGAGCTGCAGGAAACGCTGGAAAGCACTACTCGGACCTACAAGAAGTGGGAGCATCAGACTAAAGGGACTACTGCACTACAGAAAGTGCTGCAAAGTCCGTATGAGTCTCTGCTGAGACTGGCGTTTGAAAGGATTAGGGATAGTCCGAAGGGCAGAATGAGGCGAGTGCTGGCGCTTACACAGGCGCTGTGGAATGCAGAAGGCAGAAATCACTTCAAGTTGTGGAGAAATAATACGGTCAAGCATAGGCCGAATCTGCAGTATTTGGCGTTAAAGATACAGCCTGTGCTCACTCTAGCCCTGCGAAGGGCTTTACTGCAGCCTTTAGTCCGCAATACTGAGCGAAACGAGAAAAACGTCCTAATGGTAAGGACACTTAACAGGCTATTTCAGCGTCATTTGAGAGCCTATGTACTGCGCTGGAGCTCCCTCGCCAGCAACCAGACCTTATCCGAAGTCTTCACCTACATGCGCAACTCCAAACTGACAAGCAAACTGCACCTCCTCCACACACTCGTCCTCCGCCTCCGCTTCAACCAATACCGCTCCAAAGTGCGCCAAAGCAAGCTGCAGCAAAAGAGCCTTACTGCGCTTTTGCACTGGAACAGAGGGAAAAGCATGGGGACTGCTGTGAGACTGTGGCAAGTCAATGCGAAGAAAACTACCCTTGAAGTGCATAATCAGATGATGTGGGGACTAGGCAATTGGGCCAATTTCCTGCAGGGACTGACCAATAGGAGGAAAAGGGAAGGTTGGGGACGGATCAGGGAAATGGTCGGAAGTGACGTCAGGACTGTGGTTATTGTCACAAGGGACAGACTGCCTGCTGTAACCCTAGCAGAACTACGCTTTGAACCTATTGAAAAGCCAGTATCCGCTGGATATCAATTCTCTACGCTGCTCCAAAACACTCAAATCCGCCTTTCCCAGTCCGCACTGAAACTAGTACTGAAGTCCTATACTGCCAGCCCCACCCTACATGTGTATCCTGAGAGAATACCGCTGGCTAGGGTGGTGCTGCGGCCTGCTAGGGCTGCGGTCTTTGAGGCTAGGGGCAAAGTGCCGGCTAGTTTGTGCAGAATACTGTGTGGAGAGGACCAAAGGCTGTATAAACCTGCGATTCTGCCGAAAACTACAGAGAAAAGGGAATTTTTGGTGGCAGAAAAACCACTTTCTAGGGCGATTTCCTTATTTATCGCTGATTTGAAACCGGCAAATACCGAATTTCCAGCCATTTTGATCAAATCCGCACCTATTGAATCCGTTAAAGTGGCATCAACCCTGCACATTAGCGAACTTTCAGCAATTTACTCCCCATTCTCCTGCCTTCTCCACGTCTTCGAGAAGCCTGAAGACTTGGAAGTGTACGAACGCTCCCACATCGACTCAGTCTCCACCCTGGAAACCTCGCCCACTCCCATAGTCGGCTACCCAGGCCGTAAGACAGCCAGCGAATTCCCTGAAATTAGGGAGGAGTCCGAGCCTGTGACTCCCCAGCTCCCGAACTACAACCCCTTTGAAACTGCAGTAACTACTGAGTTGGCGGTCCAAGCGCCCCTGGAGACTCAGGCACAGACTGCAGCCCGCTACAGTCCAGTCCAGCTTCTAGCGCTTCCGCTGATAGTTTCGCAGTATCCAGTGCTGAAGAAGCCTGTGGAAGCGCCTAGATGCAGCCTGAGGGCCGAGCTAGTCCCTGTCTCTATTGTGCACACGAGAGTGCTAGAGTTCTCCACCTACGGACAGGACTATATGGACGAGCTGCAAGACTCCCCCTCAGAGGAATCTCCGAAAAGAGCCCTAACACCCACTGAAACCTCCCTCGAAATGCTGCAAATCCCTGAAGTCAGACTCATCCCTGCTTCGCCTTCCTTCGGTCCAGACCCCTCCCAGCCTGTCCCCAGACCTCGCAGACCTATACCCTTCGACATCATCGACCCTACTGAGAAGCAGAGAATGCCGACCTTTGGAGAAGGGGAGGAAGAGCTGCCGGTTGCATTGCTTTCAGAGCCTTCGCAGCCTGCAGAGCATAGACGAGAGCCTGACTCTCCTCAATTCGGCCGGCTTTCCGACCCTCGCAGCAAGCCATTCTCTTCAACCTCCACCGAAAAGCCTCAATTGCCAGTGCTTGAACTACCAAGCTTTGAAGATGTGAGTGAAGAAGACAAGTCTGCCTCCTTCATTCTGCAGGACCAGCCTAAAAAGCAGGTAGTCAAGCCTACTACGCCAGGCATGGAGACGCCCAGCATTCCCGACGACCCCTCCTTCGTCAGCCTAAGCGGAGGGGAGAGCTGGCCTGGGTCGTTCGTAGAAGTCTTAGAAAGACCCGGCTATTACCAGCCTGCGAAAGTCCCAATTACTGAAGAAAACCGACCTTACGAAGGCTATATGCCGGGAAGGGAGTTGACGGAAGAGCCAGTATTCAGACATACATTTGGAGAAGACCCCAGGGAAGACATAGAAAAGCCGATAGAGCCTGGAAAGCAGCGCACTGGTCCTTTTGAAAGTAGGCCTTTGGCAGAGGAGGAATTCGACCAGCCTTTCGAACGGCCGACCCCTCCCGTTGATTTGCCGAGGGAAGAGACTAAAGGGTCGGCGACTGAGCAAATGGAACTGACTGTGTGGAAGAGGACCACTGTGCCGATGTCCTATGCGAGAGGGTATGAAAGGACTGGGAAGGGCGAGAATAAGGCCGTTTTACTGCTGAAATCGGAGTTCAGAGTGAGGGAGAAGCCGGTATCGCTTGTAGCGAATGTAAGGGAAATGAGTTTGGATAAGAAGACCAATTGCCCAGCGGAAGCAGGGTTTAAAGAGACGATAAGAAGGGGAAATCCAGTCTCAAGCCTGCAAGTGCTCCCTACTAGGCTACTGCTTTCTCTCTTCCAATCCACCAGTGCTGACATCAGTTCCCATTGTCCACTCACTCCCACTACTCGTTCCGTCTGCAGCCTCACTCAAACTCACCCGGCTTCCCGCCTTCCTGTGGCTCCCAAGTCTGTTACAGCTTCCGAGTTCCACCTACTCGACCCCGTCCGCATGCACGTTGGCAAGCTGCCAGAAGGCTATGAGTATGAAACGCCAAGGACTGAGCCCAAGCCTTCGCGACCAAGTGTACTGCAAGTAGTGCAGGAAGGCACTCCACCGAAGGCAACTACAACCCTGCCAGAGCCGCCTAGAGAGCCTGGTGAACAGCCTGAAGAAGAAGTCGAGACTTCCAGGTGCTTCACCCAGGGAGTCAGAGTGTCGGAGGTAGTGAGGAAAGAAGCAGTGAAGTGCGATCATATACTGGCGGCTGCATGCGTGGATAGGGAGAGAATCACGCCTATCGAAGTACTGACAATGAGTGTGCAAAGACATAGCAGGAACTCAGCATTGACCTGTCTGCCCTTGGCTGTCTCCACTCCCTCTGTATCCCAGGTTGTGACTGTGGCCCATTATGCGGTATATGCAGCCTTGAGATTTGACCCAGAGCAGGATTTCTCTTCTCAATATACACATAAGAATGAGCCCGTTGGGCCTGAGGAACCGCAAAGTCGCAAGGATTTCGCAATCGAGGAAAGGCTGGAATTCCCGATTTCTCAGCATAGTGGCTTTAGGGCGACAAGTACACTCCCTAAATCAGTAACCCTGCTTTCCAAGTCCCAACATCTGCCTTATCATAAGCCACTGTCAACACGTATGCTACTAGCAACTGCTACTCCCATGCAGTCTATAAAGGAAACTGTGGAATACAGCTATCAAACCTCTATCCGTGCTGAACAGCCTAGAGCCAGTCTTCAACTTTTCCCACTACGCCAGGTCCTAACACCCTGCAAAGTCCCTAAAACCGCTGTAATGAAGTGCGCACTGGCTTTGAGTTCTCATGATTACATGGCACTTGTAGATGTCAGGGCAATGAAGAAATCGACAAATGAGCCCAGCATACTATTCAAGAATGAGTTCCAAGCAGTTTTCCCTGCTAAAGTGGAAGTCGAGGACTTATATCAAGCAGAAGATGTTGAAAACC
>Ga0247837_1000231_pt1 | contig 114382 bp, 82 predicted proteins | sample LaCtaG_2_FD_187115 | JGI IMG/M metagenome (GOLD analysis project Ga0247837, IMG submission 187115) | Freshwater microbial communities from meromictic Lake La Cruz, Castile-La Mancha, Spain - LaCruzMarch2015_14.5m | ecosystem: Environmental > Aquatic > Freshwater > Lake | place: Spain... | reverse complement strand
ATTTCAATCTACTCTGCCCACTTCCCTCTCGACCTCTACTACGCTCACTGTCTATACAATTACGGGGACTTTCTGAGAAGCAGCGAGCGCAAAGCAGAAGCCATCACAAAAATCGAAGCAGCCCTCCAAGTGTACCGTCACAACAAGTTCCAAGAAAAGATCACTCGTTGCCAGTCAGAGCTCCAACAACTGCACAACCGCCGTAGCTAATTTCCAACACTCAGCTGGGCTTAGTCCTGTTGTTTCCTAACAGTTTGAGCTTCTCTTCATTCTAGTAGAAAGTGAAATTGCTCTTTATCAACAAGTCTCAAATCTATTTTGTGCGAAAAGGCCTCTAAATAATCCATCAGTAATTTTATCTCTAGTATTTTAGAATATATTGCCTCCTCTTCTACACTACAGTGAGTCACTCCCATCACTAATCAATATCACTATCCGCCTAACCGCAGAACTAATCCTAATACTAGATAACCCTTCTTAGATATCCTAACTCCAGTTTGTCATCGATGGAATATTTCCGCTACCCTTTTTTCAGGCCAATTTGAATAATCCATGCACATTTCATAATACTGGAATAGATACTAGACAGAGCCTCTTGGCGTGCTTTAAACAGTTACGATGCTGTAATTACCATCTGAGTAGAAACAGGACAGGATATATTCCTGTAAGTTGCATAAAACAGATGCAGAGTTGAGATACTTCCATTCCTGCAAACATCTCCTTGCTGCCGTATTCCAATATGGCTTTTCAATGGTATGGGATTCTCTCTCCATCAATGGCAGGTAGAGCGGGAGGTATACTTGAGGCAGTGTGGGCTAGCACAGAAACGAGGGCTGAGAGTTATATATTACAATCAAGTTTTCTACTTGGAAAACTCAAGTACTGTTTTGGGGCCGTAGCCCTTACTTGCTTCTTTTTCTTTGAAAGAAATGGGTGTATTCGCCTTTAGCTAGACATGGGGGTCTTATTACAGACACTTTGTTACTGTCTTAGGTACTCTCTTGGCTGGAACTCCTCTATAGCTTTTCGCTGTGAAATGAGCGAATACTAATGAGATAAAATGCCATGACTGAATGCGCAGGATAGTATAACTGGAGTAGTGGAAACTCGCTTTTCTGTGATTCATATATTGGGAATACATAGCCCTGGGTTTATACAATTGCGTGGTTTTCCGTCTCACCTGTTTCGCGAGTATCAGACCCATTATCATTGAATGCATCGCCCCTGCAATCGGTTAGCATTCGTGAAGTTCGGCTTTTGTGACTGTTCTGAAATTGGAACTCTCGACCACTACAAGATTTCTTTTTGAGTACTAATTTCCCCTACTCCAGCCTAACAGACTTATTTGCTCGCCATGAGATATCTAAAGTCGTTCCTAGTGCAAGTTATCAACATGAATTGGTTTATTCCGTCTACGGCACAAAACAACCTACCAGTTGTACCGACTATGCCAGCTGTCAACATTAGCCTAAATGGGAGTTTTATGCAGAACAGGACACATAGCAATCTAGATCTGTGAACCTCTTTCCTCACTCAGCGTCCCTATGAATGACCGCTTCAACTAGTTCGGTCTGCTTGCCATATGGAAAGGAGGAGCTTGCACTTCAGCAACTATGAAATGAGTCCGCCTACACATTTCCTCACCTTCTTCAATTAAGTCCTGTGCCTAGTCTCGAAGTCTGGATTTCCGCTCCAATACAGACTTGACAGAGATCTGATAGTAATAATAATGCTACTGAGAAGGCCACTTGTTGCTACCCTACATCTTTAGTTCTAGGTACGTAGCATTGGTGTCAGTGCATTAGAAGAGGGTACAGCAGGCACTGCTCCGGGCATCGCTTTTACTGCTGCCCTTCAAACTTGCCTGTTTTTCCTTTCCTCGAAACTCCTTTTCTCTGAACTCCGAAATGCTAAGTTTCAGCTCCGCCACCTTCCTGTCTCTCTCTCTAATGGCCTCCTCCAAGCTAGCCAGTTCCTGCTTCAGCCTGGCCAATTCCGGATCTGCAGTTTCTATATTGACAATCGCCTTGTTTTCTATGAACTTTACCTGCTGCGCGTATTTGAGCGTACTAAGAGTCTGACTGCCATACTCCACTGCAGGACTGATAGTCGCGATCATCGCTGTCTTGCTATTGCCTCCCAGTGCATTTTTCAGTATAAAGGTGAGCCGAGAGTCTCTGTAAGGCACATGGTAATGTTTACTCGTTAGAGCAGTAATAACATTCCTCAAATTCGACAATGACCAATTAATTTTGGTGCCCTCATCAAATCGGTCCCCACTGGCTCCCGTCTGCCCCACTCTTTCAGACCCTGCAAGGTCCACCAGGTTGATTTCACTTGTGAGTGAGTCGAACTCCTCGCCCGTGTTCCTATCCACACTGCTCTGAGTCAGAGTAAGTCGGTATATAGTGTGTGCGCGACTGCTGGTGTCGTTCATTTTGGTGGCTGCAATAGTCCTTTTGGTGTTGCCAAGTTCAATGACTTCCTGCAACTCTTTGTAGTTCTCCACCTTCTGCAGAGATAAGCCGTCGAAGAAGAAGCCCACAGGAGTTTCCTTGACGTCTACTTCTGAGTTGCGGTCGGCCTGCAGGAGGTCGTATATCTTCTCGTTGTAGATTTCAAACATGTTGACTTCCAAAGTCACGACACGACTCGGGTCGTCGATTTCCGATATCCCCGCGAAAAGTTCCTGGCAGAAGAGTGGAATCAGTCCTGGGTTTTTCGCGTTCCCTACCATAGTGTAGGACTTCCCGGAGCCAGTTTGTCCGTACGCAAATATACATGCGTTAAAGCCATGCTCCGCATTGTTGAGAATCGGCTCCCCAATTGCTTCATACACCGCCCACTGATCCGCATACTGGGAAGTCTCATCACTCTTTGCGAAAGCGCCAGTGTCCGGGTCTTCCGTGAATCCGTCATGCGACCAAAAGCTGTAGTCGTATGTGAACTGCCGGGTTGGGCCTAGCTTGAGGATAGTGCTCGTGCTGGCCATGGAGATGCAGGAGGGAGTGCCTTGCTTGGACTCGGCGGAGGTGAAGGGACGCACACGCACTGCTACACGCACACGGGATGTCATGGATTAGATTACTACACATGGAGACAGGACTAGTCTCTTATCTAAGGAGCCGCAGTTCCAGCCTTCCCTCCCTATTTCTGCAAATGTTGCACCTTTTTCTCCTCTCCACCCTCTCAACCGCCCAAGACCTTTCCTTCGGCACCAGTGTCACTTCCTCTCAGTCCACTCCCTGGGCGTACTTCCAGCTCAAAGACTCTCCGCAAGCCTACAATATCGCCACTTTGCAGCTGCAAGACAGCGGAGTCCAGGCCGAGTCTTGGCCTTTGTTCAGCTTTCGCATAGGCATTAAGCCGGCCATGACTCCTTCAGGAGAACTTGCAGCGGACTTAAGTGACCAAAGTGCACTGACATCCAGGAAACTGACCCACTATTTGACAATCCCCGGGTCAATGTTATCTTCAACCCAAGCCGCCTACTTGGGAATCTACATTGGTGACCAAGCACAGGAGTGGACTTACAGCCTTCAACTGACCGCTTCCACTGAGCCGCTGTGTCCCAGTGACTGTCAGAACCGCGGGAATTGCATGGACGGAAAGTGTGTGTGCTACCCAGGCTTCGTAGACGTGGACTGCGGGGTCGTAGCAGTGCTCCTCGAGCCTACCTTCAGCAAGACAGTCAAAGCCACTAACCTTACAGCGAGTTTTGCGTATGTGAGGTGGTCAGACAGTAAGCGCTATGCAGTACCTGGAAGCAGTGCAAGTGTGCAAGTCACCTGGGGAAACGGAAGTCCGCTGTTCATATCGAAGGCGGGGAAATCTGTGTATCGCACTTGGATGCCGCTTCCTGAGGAAAGAGACGAAATGAAGACAAGTTCCACCCGTCCACTAAACTTCGACATCAGCAGTGACGACTGCGACTACTGGTACTTCTCAGTCTCTGACTCCAACCCCTCCTCTACTCTCCCACTCCTCACGTACTGGAACGTGACTGTGTCCTCTGAAAGCGAACTCAACAAGTTGCTGGTTGTCCTTGTGTCTTTGTCATGTGGACTGGTGGTCTTCTGGGCGTGCTTCGCTGTGTACAAATGGAAGCGAGCCCGGCCTGCTCCCGTGGAAACGAACTACCGAGCAGCTGACTCCACCGGACTGCCCTCGACTCTACTGGACCAGCACTTCCCCAAACAGGTTCACTCCCACTACGCCAAGGACCGCACAGAAGGCCAAGACAAGTGTCCTATCTGTCTCGACCTCTGGACTGCGGAAGCGGAAGTGCGAGTCCTGTCCTGCGACCACGAGTACCACGTGAAGTGCATCGACTCTTGGTTTGAGAGCAACACGGTGAGAGACAAGTAGCTGTGCTGCATGTGCAAGAAGGACTACAGCGACTTGGCAGTGAGTCTAGAGGAGACCAATGTTATGTACAGTGAAGGACTGTCGATGGTGGAGCCGGTCAATAGGGTGGCTGCGGACAGACGTGCGCAGTTGCCGGCTGAAGGCTCGTTGGAAGTATCTGCTCTTGAAGATTAGCTTAAAATGTCGTGGGACCTGCATAAACGCCAGATCTCCGCCTCTGCCAACACCCGCAGTAGACACATTTCCCGCCTGAGCATTGCCAGCAGCCTAGATGAGTCCCTGGAGTTCCCCTCTCAACTGCCTCCGCTCACCTCGCGACATGACCACCGCCACCCCACCAAAACTGTTAGACTGCGCTTCACTGTGGAGTCCAAAAGCAAAGAGAAAGTGGCGTTGATAGGGAGTGTGATGGAACTGGGCTCTTGGGAAATAGGGACTCGCCTACCACTGGAGTGCAGACCTGGGCAATATCCAGTTTGGACTTCGCGAGAAATCACAGTCTTCTGCCCGTACCAGGAGCTGAACTTGGAGTATAAGTACCTCTACGTGGACTCTACAGGGGCATGCAGGCCTGAAACCACCCCTTCCAACCACCAACTTTCCCTCAAACTCCTCTTTACCAACACCTTTTCCCTCACAATCCGAGACGTAATGAACGCTCCCAGCAGTCACCACGAGGACTCCAGACTCAGTGCGCCCATCCTAAGACAACTGAAAGAGGTCTGGAATGTATATGACCATGTCCAAAGCCTGAACAAATACCTGTCAGACAAGGCGGAACGAGTCACACTGAGAGACTACTTGGCTGTTGCACACTACTTCCGCTTCGTAAGCTGTAGTAACCGCGAAAACGACTCTGTGCATTTGGAGAGAGGCCTGATGCGGCTGATAACAGTGATTATGAAGCAATTCACTGAGGAAATCGAGCCAATTGTGAGAGACATTTGCTGCTCAATGGCATCTTTTTCTCTGCACTTGCGTAAAACCATGCAGCGCATTACTGACCGCAGTGCAGTGGAAAACGGAAAAGTGCCTTTAGGCTGCGAAGCCCCTATGGTCCTGGAGCTCGTTTCCCAGCTGCTCAACGACTCCTCCCAGCAGTACATGGCTCGAGCCATCATCATCAACTCCGTGCGGAGAACCCTGGCGAAGGAAAGGGCGAAGTCAAGGAAGCCGGAATTGCTGCTTTTGTATGATGTTTGGTTGGAAGAGACGCAGATGAAGTATATGGAGGAAAGGTTTGAGGAGGCGGGAGGGGACAATTTGGCTTCGGAACTACACAAAATCGTCATTATCTTGGAGTCGTTGGAACTCAATGGAGTCAGTCGGAATGAAGCGGCGGCTTTGAGGGTGCGACTGGAAGCCATTTGGAACGATTCACTGGACACAGTTGAGAATTGGCAGGCGCTCAAAGCCGCCTTGCTGGAACTGATGGAAGTGATGATGGCCTGGCTATCGCGCTATGCGCATCCCCAGGCCTTGAACAGTCTGACTGACCAAATCGGACTAAGGGAGACTTTGGGAGCCATAGGAGCGAAAAACACACATCCCCTGATCCCGGTGATAGCCAAAACTCTGAAGTACTTGAACAGAGTGCTGGAAGTGGACCACTATGTCCCACTCTGCAAAGGAACTGCAGTGGGCAAAGTAGTGACAGTGCGAGCGCTCTCAGAAGTCCCCACAGCCTACGCCTCTGTTATCGCTGTGCTGACAGAGGCGCCCTCAGGCTGGTCCCTGCCAGATAGTGTACGAGCGATAGTGCTGCACGGGGAACTGCACCTGGACTCCCGCCTCCTAGCAAGCTGCTGTGCGAAGCGAGTAGTCCTGGCCCAGGCCGCCACTCTCCCGGCACAGGTCGAGACTTGCGTTCAGGTCAACGTCCTTGACGAAGGACTGGAGTTCTTATAGATAAGCACTGCTTCCTTCAATGGCTCGGGAATGTCTTATTGCAAAAGCACTCGAAGGACCAGGTTAGGTCTGAGTGCGAGATAAAGCCGCACGCATTAGCGCTGCGGGACAGGTCTTTCTATGCTAGTTTGCCCTCTCCGTCGTCCTTGGGGCGGCCTGAATCTCAAGGGTGTTGCCTCATCTCCACTTTTCACAGACAGGTTGTGAGTCCTGGAGCTGGGAGTAGCTGTCCAGTGTGCTCTATAGGCCTGTATAGGAGAGGAGTCGCTGCCAGTCCAAAGTCCTACGAAAGGTCTGAGGGCAACCTGAGAGCGCCAATCCTAAACTCTATAATATGTTCCTTCAACATCGCGACTTCTTAGACGACTCAGGGGAAAAGGAAGACCTGCATGTTGCGGACCTACCACCAAAGCCCCAGCCCAGTAGCGAGTTCCCACTGCCACAGCCTAGCTTTAGTCCGAGAGACAGTGGAGTCTTCCAGCCACTGAGAAGCCAGGACTCGGTCAGACCCGGCACCAGCAGCGCTGCAGTTAGAGCGAGGATGCTGGAGCAGCAGAAACGCTTATACCAGACTGGGCAAGATGTTCGGCCGGGGACAGCTGCCGAGCCTTTCGGCCCATTCGAGCTTTCCCCCCCTTCACGGCTTTTCACCACTTCTTCAATATACGAGCCCAATCCCGTCTTTTCTGAGGAGCAGAAGCTCGACCCTGTCAAACCCTCACTCACTGTTTTCTCAGCGGAGGAAAACGAACGTCTTGGATTTGTCAGTCGCTCACAGAATTTTGCGACTCCTCGCAAAGTCCCGGAACATGCAGAAGTCAGAGCCAATGCGAGGCATGTGTCTTTCAGCCCTATTCCAGAGGAAGTGCTGCAGTCTACGCCCTCTGTAAGGAGCCCCCAACCTCGCCCTCGCGAAGAAGCCTTTGGCCAAGTGGCATTTGACAGGTTTCCAGACTCACCTGAGGAAGCCAAGCCCCACGAAGCAGCGAAATCAGTATTTCCACCTTCATCTCGTGAACAGCCGAAACCTCCCGAAAGGCCGAAAACTCCTCCTGGAGACCAGTACCCTCAGCTCCGGACCGAAAACAGGCCAATGACTGTACCAGGCCTAGGAATGAGCAGAAGTCTTGCTACTTTCGAGCAGGTGCGTCCTCAAACCACATCAGTGCGGAGAAGGGCAATCTCCCTGCAGGCTGTGCTGCAAGGGGCGCAGACTGATATGAGTGCTTTTCTTATGGCTCCCCTACCTAAGGACTTTGTGATGCAGTGCACTGTGCGACGCAATCGAAAAGGCTTTAACCGAATTTTCCCTAGTTACTTCCTGCATACTTCCGAAGGCCATTATTTCCTCCTCGCAGCGAAAAAGCGGTCCGGGAACAAGTCCTCGAACTACCTGATGACTATGAATGAGACGGAGTTGAAGGTGAAGAGTCCTGGCTACTTGGGCAAACTGCGCTCTAACTTCGTAGGAACGGAGTTCACGATCTACGACACAGGCTCTAACCCCACCAAAAGAGGGTCCGCTCCTGAGACGCATAGAGAGGAGCTGGGCCTGGTGATGTACCAGGCTAATATACTGGGCGGGAAAGGACCACGGAAAATGAGAGTAGTGCTCCCTGCATTAAACGGAGACGGCCGTAGAGTGACTTGGAAGCCTGCAAGCGTAAACCACATATAGAAAAACCAAACCCTGTCTAACAAGTTCCACCAAGGCCAGTTCGAAGACATGCTGGACTACTTCAACAAGCCGCCCATTTGGAACGAGCGTACTTCCCAGACAGGCGTGCAGGCCTTTGTGCTCAACTTCAATGGACGTGTGGACAAGGCTTCCGTCAAGAACTTCCAACTTATAGACAACGTCGACGAAAACCAGATATTCATGCAATTCGGCAGAGTGGGCGATAATCTATTCACATTGGATTTCCAGTGGCCGTTTTCTCCCCTGCAAGCATTCGGAGTGGCGCTGTCCAGCCTTGACAACAAGTTTGCTTGCGAGTAAGTACTATGGCCTAGTTAGCACTGCTTTACCACGTGAGGAAAGGGTCGGCCTCGGGTACGAGTGCAGGACTGAGGGCAGGGGAGTCAGGGTACTTGCCCTCGCTTCTGAAGTCGGACAGCTCGGGAGGCACGTAGGGCGCAGGCATTTGCTTCGTGACGAGCTGCACCCAGTCGAAGCCGCTGAACCACGCGTGGAACTTTATATCGTGCACGCCGTTCTTTAGACAGCCGTAGCGCTTGCTCAGGTCAGCCACCAGCAGGTGCCGGATCAAGCTTTTGGCTGCAGAGTCCACATAGGGCGGGAACCTCGGCTTCTTGTGGAGTATATTCTGATACACTTCCATCGGTGAGTCCGCTGAAAAGGGGTCAATCCCCACCAACAGCTCATACACCAAGACGCCAAAAGTCCACCAGTCTGCCGGCTTCGAGTGGCCTTTATTGAGCAACACCTCCGGGGACAGGTACTCCGGAGTCCCACACAGAGTGTACGTCCTGCCTTGAATCAGCTTGGCAAAGCCGAAGTCTGTAAGCTTTAAATACCCATCTGCAGCCAGAAGGAGGTTTTCAGGCTTGAGGTCTCGGTACACCACACTGAGGGAGTGGAGGTATTCGAAGATGAGGACTACTTGGCCTGCGTAGAAGCGGGCGTGGGAGTTGTCCAGCGGAGGTCTGCTGCGGAGGTAGCGGAACAACTCGCCGCCGCGAATGTACTCGAGAAGCAAGTAGAGGTATCGACTGTCCTGGGCCAGTCCGTAGCTCCCCACGATGAACGGGTGCTTCAGCTGCGCCAGAATCCGGAACTCTGAAAAGACGTGATCCACTTGCTTGGAATTTACACACATCGCCTTCTTCAGCACCTTCATTGCGTAGAAGGACTGGTCAACTTTCTTGCGCGCCAGACGCACCCGGCCGAAGGAGCCTCTGCCCAGTGTATGCAGGACGTCGTAGTCTGTTAGGGGGAAGTGGACGTTCGCCATAACAGTTATGAGCTCGGCTGAAGACGCACTAGAGGATGAAGTGGACATAGTCTCACTTGAAAGCGAGCAGAGACTCAGCTCCAAGGGAGTCCGAGAAAGCCTGTCCCAGCTGCAAGGCCTGGGAACTGAGATGCAAGGCGCACGCACTCACCTGGCAGGTTTAAAGGAAGACCAGCCTAAGTACGAAGCTATAGTCAAGCAATATGAGCGAGTACTTGGGGAGAGAGATGCTTTGGCACAGCGACTCAGTGAGGTCGAGCGCCTGTACAACACCCAGGCCGAGACTTGGGAGCAGGTCAACGCCCAAACCAGCATCGAAATCGAAATGATGCTCCAACACAACCGAGAACTGAAGGACCTCGCCTCTTCCCACGAACACGAAATCACTCGCTTACGTGAAGATTTGACAGACCTTCGACAAGAACTGCGCGACCAACGGCTGCATGAAGCCACCTACCAGCAGGCTATCACTCGCCTGGAACAGTACTGGACATGTAGAGAACTACTCACAAGACATGCACATATGTCTCCGCAAAAGCGAGTGGCGCCTGCGAGACAGAAGTCGCCGATATCTCCGAGACAGAGTGTGAGGACGGGCAGGGATATTGGGGTGTTTTTGCTGCAGGAAAATGTGAGGGCTAGGCAGCATAAGGAGACTGATGTAGGGAGACAGGAGATGAGGATGCAGTTCTTGTCCAGGGCTGGAGATGAATGGGCAGCCTCCCTTAGGACTCCCTCCCCTCCCCCCAAAAAGGACCCCAAGTCCCTCGACCTCGCCGACCTCCTCCAGCGCGACTCCTAGCTATTAATGTCTTCCATTTCCCCCAAAGTTCCCAGTCCTCGGGACCCCTTCCTCCCTATCGTGTCCAGTTCCCTCTGGCACCCCGACGAAATCTCCGCCCTCACGAAGACAGACCGCCAAGCAGTGCGCATCGCAGACTACCTGCACGTGTACCGAGACTCAGAAACGCCGCAAATCAAGGTCGGCTTGTCCAGGAAAACGGACTATGCGGCGAATCGAGGACAAATCTCGCTTTCTAGAGGGACTGCTCGGACGTGTGCACCTGCGGGTGCTTCTCCGCCGCTTTCCGATACGCGCAGATCTCTCCTGTCGCCTAGGAACGTTACTGACTCGGAAAGAGTACTGGAGAAGCTGAAAACGACGCTGGAAAAACTGACGCAGACTGTGCAAAAGGCGGTTAGTGATAAATTGGAACTGGGGAGGGACTTGGCTACGTATGAGTTTCTGTTCTGCAAGGACTCTGGGGCTGAAAGGAACTTAGGGCAGTTGAAGCAGCTGGCTGAGGGCTTTCCGGGCAGCGATAAGGTCAGTGCTGAGATCATTGCCTGGGAGAAGTTCGCTATGAAGTGCATTTCGGAGGGGTTTCAGACTGTGGAAAAGGTGGAAAGCGGGCCGCAAGTCCTATCCGACTCAGATTTATTTGAAAAATCCGACTTCGACCTTCGATGCCTAAACGACATTTCCCGCTATCGCCAGCTCTACAGGGGCGTAAGCGTGATTTCCAGTCTCCACTGTCTCGTAACCGTCAAAAGCAACGGACTGTTCCGCCAACTCCTCATTTCCGCTGTCACTCTGCAGGGCCGTTCTCACCATTTGACAGTGCGGCAGGACATGATGGAAAGGGAAAGTCTCATGACGAAGAGGGAAATCTCGGTAGCTGTGAAGGCGGATATATTGCCGCACCTGTACTTTCAGGTGGAAGAGGGGGGGATGCATTTGATGTTCGATCCGAGTTGTGCGGTTTCCTTCCTTAGTCTGGTTTTAACGGTGAAAAGCAGGGAAGCGCATATACACACTTCCGTGGAGCTATCGGAAGACCAAGATTTCATCCATATCACTTCCTCATTGGGAGAAGTGACGATCCCTAGGTACGAATTGACGAATAGACACTCCATTTTCCACTCCAATCAGCACCAACTGGCATCCAAGTTGCAGCAAGGCCTATACTACCTGGAAAGAGCCTTAGTCTGGCAAGCTGGCAATAGAGAAAATCTGCTTTTTCGCACGAAAGAAGCCCATTCTCTGTTCTTCAATGACGAATTTATTGCTAAACGGCTGCAGACAGTTGCTTTTTTGCTGCAATTTTCGGAAAAATACGTTTTGGACTTAATTTCGTACAAAATGGAGTTTTGGTCTCACAAAGAGAGTCTGAAACTGAGAATCGTGGGTCCGGAAAGGACAGTGGACATAGGTTCCAACAGCCTCCAAATGGCCTTTCTAATCGGCCTGCAGGGTCTCGACTGCAGAACTGCCCGCCTCACCTTCCTCCACAGTCTCGAACTCAAACTCCTCGTCAAACAAGCCTTTAGCAGCAAGTCCTAATATACATTCCCTCGCTTTATATAATCCATCAATGGGGATTTGCTGCTCTGGGGAAGGACATGCGGCCCAGCAGCCGAGGGAACTGCAGGAAGTCCATATCAAGGACGTGTTCGCGACCTTTAGGGACGAAATTCCGCCTGCGCCCTCGCCTGCCTGCTACCTGTCTCGCAGACATAGTCAAGTTTCAGAGTCGGGAGAGGCGACTGTGCCTGTGAACAGGCGCGAAGACTAGGCAGTGCTAGGCTAAACTGGTGCAGAAGGCTGTATATAGCAGGGGAATAGGCAGCTTCGACTGGTAGTAATCAGCATATGGCGATTCAAGGGTCCAATCGCTCGGGCAGTTTATCCTCAGGCGCAAACCCTATGGCTGCCGTTTACATAGGGGAAGAGACTGTTCCCAAGAACCTAGTCGGTAGCATCAAGTCCGGAACGGTCAACTACATCCGCGACATGAAGGCCTTCGACCCGCAGCTCATTCCTCCTGACGTCCGGTCCAAAGTGCAGGCAGTGAAGCAATTCGTGGAGAAAGACATGCTGGGCACTCGGTCCAAGGAGTGGACGACCAGTACCTATGTCGACCGCATGAGGCCCTATGCTCGGCAGGTGGACTTTGAAGCGTGGAAGTTCCAGACGAGGGCAGGACTGAGGGATGAGCACAAGCCCAGGGCGAAGGACCCGAGGGAGTTTACAGGGTGTGAGACAAGGAATGACTATCAGGGCTGGAATGTCAGTAATGAGATCAGTCAGAGAGAACTGAAAAGGCAACTGGCAGCTCTGTACATTGTATGTAGGACTGACGAGTATCACCGCCTGGCGAGGAGCAAATCGGCCAAAGTACTGGCTGGGTACAAAAACCCAGTCCGTCTCCAGAACGAATTCAGCCAGTCCCTACGCAGGCAGAAAGAAGTGGACTCCACGCTGAGAGACACTCTCAGGAAGGGGTATGTCTATGACCACCCCACTGCTTCCTCTGCTAAGATCAGTGCGAATGTCTTTCGGCTCGCGGAAATCACGAAACTGAAGCAGCGGCAGGCGGAACTGTACTCGGGCGAGGTGATTTCCAAGTTCCGTCCCGACATGACCAAAACTCTGACTTCTCGCCGTCTTCTCGAGTACTCGCACAACGGTGTCTGGAAGCTCTACGAACTGACAGGGAAGAACTGCTGGTCCTGCTGTCTCAGCGAACAGCAAGACAGTCAGGGCTGCGTAGTGAAGGTGCGGGACAGTGATCGTTGGAACCTAGAAGGCTTCACATCTAGCTAATATGGTAGCAGGCGTGGGTCGCTGGGGCGTCTACAGCCTCATCATGAATGCGATGGTGGGGGCTGGAGTTATGACGCTCCCCGCTACTTTCCAAAGGAGCGGAGTGGCTGCTGCAGTGCTTTGCTTGGTGGGAGTGGCTGCACTGGCTTGGCTGCTTCAGATAGAGCTATTAACGATTACTGAGAAACTAACGCAGGAAGCCGCTACCAAAGACCTGGAAACGCCGCTACTCGCCAATCAAGTCAAATACCAGTGGGACTTGCCTGAAATCGTGAAGCACATCCTTGGGCCCTCCCATTGGCTGCTGTACTTCCTCATGTACTACCTTGCACTTTCCAGCACTCTGACAGCCTATGCCAACATCACAGGCACTGCAATGGCTACACTCTTCTTTGGATGTGACTATACTGTTCTGCCCACTGTGGAGTGTGTTCAGGGCTACCAGTGGGGACTAGGCGTGTACTTCGCAGTAGTGTGCTGCTTGACTATCCTGGACTACAAGGAACAGAGCTGGTTGCAGACTTTCATGACGCTTCTCAGGTTCGGACTCATCATTTTTATCGTGCTATTCGCTGTTTTCAGAGGCTCGACTGCCGGATTAACCTTCAAAACTGCAGTTTTCGACTCATTTCCTCACCTCGGAGTGACCTTTTCTACCTTGATTTTCGCTTCGATGTACCACGTCTGTGTCCCCAGCATTTTGTACTCTTCAGACATTGACTCAGCCCAGCATGGCAACGTAGCGAAGTGGGTGGCGCTGTCCACTGCAGGAGTCTACGGCGCTATGGGAATTACAGGGCTGCTACTGCCTGGCTTGCCTGACAACATCAGTCTTCTATTCAGCTCTGAGACCTATGGATACCCTGCAGACTCAGTGCCTTATATACTCCAATGCATCAACTCAGTGGTTATATCTATCCCTGTACTCGACATCTGCACGAACTCCCCAATATACGGCCAGAGCATTTCCGGCATCGTCACGACCTGCTTCTACGGCCCCAGACACTCCAAAGTGCGCAGTGACCACCCAATTCTGTACCGCGCCATTCGCTGTCTCGTAGTGGTGCCGCCGGTGCTGATGGCCGCTGTGTCGCACAGACTGGTGAGGTCTATGTAGGGCCCAGTGGTTAGCTTTGCAGGCAACTTCTTCGTGGTGATGGTGTTGGTCTACATTCCACTTTGCTACAACGTGGGGAAAGTGCGAGAATGTGGCGGGGGAGTCCAGTGCAAGGGCATTGAAGCATTCAATTACCTGCTTTCCGGGGCGGCCACAGTCTTCTTCTTTCTCCTCTTCTACTCCCAGCTCTTCCAAGTCTTCGTTTAATCCTAATCAGTAGAAAGCCCCATGCTGAAGCTGCAGCTGGACCACATAACTGCCAAAGTGGGTACCCGTGAAGACTGTGCGAGTGTGCTCGTAGCTCTGTGCAGTGCTGAAACTCTCAACGCCGTTCCCAAAGCTACCACCCAGCAACTCCTCACTCAGCTCTGCACAGCCACCAAGCCTGTCGTCTTGGTCGGCCTGGGACGTTCCTTCTGTGCAGGCGGGGACCTGAAAGCAGCTGCAGCGGAGCGCTATGGACGCGGGTATGCCGCAGCTCTGGAGGACTTAGTGATAAAACAATTGAAAGGAAGCGACATTACAGTGGTGATGAGTGGGGTTACTATGGGGTTTGGAGCGGGGATGGCTCTTGCTGCACAGACCAGAGTGGCAACGGAGACTACCAAGTTGGCTTTTCCTGAAAACGGGGTTGGGCTGGTTCCGGATGTGGGGGCTTCGTATTGGCTTCCGCGGATGCAGCCGCGGGCTTTGGGGCTCTATCTAGCTCTCACAGGGGCCGCTATGAACGGGGCGGACTGCTATTATGCAGGACTTGCGACTTATTATGTGCAGATGAGCCAGTTACAAGATTTAACCCCACTGAAAAGCATAGCCCCTGCCCAGTTTTTCGCCTCTGTTCATAGAGCTCCGTCCAAATCAGCCTGCAGGGTCCTTGCCCACCTCTCCTCCATCCAGCACCATTTCTCCCACTCCAACTTACTGACAATCATGCACAGTCTAGGAAGCGAGGCCTCTCCTTGGGCAGTTGCCACTCTGAAAGGACTCAAATCCGCCTGCCCTCTGTCCTTAGCTGTCTGCTGGGAGCTGTTTCACAAGGGCGCCAATGAATGTTTCAACGCCTGCATTAGCAGTGAGTTTAACGCAATGGTGCAACTGACTGAAGTCCACCCTCACAACTTCGAAGCAGGACTGGCTCATCTCCTCGGAGGGCCGAAGCCAGCCTGGCAGCCTGCAAGTCTGGAGGAAGTGGAGACAGGACTAGTGCAAAGAGTGCTCCTCAATGCGGAATGTGCTAGGTTAAGGTTATAATGGCCCTGTTTGCGAAGCTACAGGGAGGATATGAAGACTTGTGGAAGTCTATTATCCGGCCCCCGAGGGAAGAGTATGACATGGCGGCCTTGGGACCTGTCGATTTCACCCTACGTGGACTTCTGTATCAGCGCACAGACCTGGAATTGACGAATGACCGGGGACTAACCCTGCAATGCAGCCACTTCGAGCCGATCCCTGCCCAGCGACCCTGTCCCGAACTCCCCTGCGTCATCTACCTGCATGCGAACTGCAGTTCCAGAGTAGAAGCACTCATGACTCTAAGTCCCCTACTGCCTGCAGGCATGACAGTGTTTGCGTTTGACTTCGCTGGCTGTGGGATGTCTGCAGGGGAGTATGTGTCTTTGGGGTGGTTTGAAAGGGAGGACTTGGCCTGTGTGGTGGAGTACCTGCGTAGGACTGGGAAGGTGAGTTATATAGGACTATGGGGCAGGAGCATGGGGGCAGTAACAGCCTTATTGCACGCCCACAGAGACCACTCAATAGCAGGACTGGTGCTGGACTCGCCCTTCAGTTCGCTCTATCAATTAGCAGCGGAGTTGGCCAACGCTTACGCCACCGTGCCCAATTTCGTGCTTTCCAGCGCCTTAGGACTTCTGCGCAAAACCATCCAACAAAAGGCGCACTTCGACCTAAAGGACCTATCGCCTTTAGACCACGCTGCAGATACCTTTATGCCTGCACTATTCGGAGTGGCAAAGCAAGATACCTTCATTTCGCCTTCTCACTCTGAAGCTTTGTATGCAGTGTATGGAGGGGAAAAGCACTTGGTGCACTTTGAGGGCGACCACAACACGCAGCGCCCTGCTGCTTTCCTGGACAGTGCTGGGACTTTCTTCTATAATGCGTTGATGTGTGAAATGCTGCCTGAGCGAGTACAGCCCCCGGATGAGGAAGAACAGGTACGGAAAGCCCTGCAGTTGTCTCTACAGGAACATTAGATAAGTGTTTGGTCTGTATAAGTAGGTCGAATTCCTATGCTACCTGCGGAGTGTATAAAACGGACTTGCAGCTTTCTCTCCACATTGACGAATTTCATACAGATTGGATATCAGCCAAAGCATATACCCAAATTGTAGATTTGATAAGGCCACTGAGCATGCTATTAGAAATCAGAGCTAATTCAGCTGTTCCAGTCGTATGAGCAGCTTTGTGCGCAGCAGTCTTTCCCGCTCCAGTTCCTGCACTAGGCGTGTGTGCTCCTCTAGGGCCTCTCTGCGCTGCTGTAGCTTCTCACACAGAATGTGCAAAGCCCGCTTCAGAACCATATTGTCCCTCAACAGAGTTTCAGCCTGCCTGCGAGCTTCCTGCTTGCTGGCATGGTACTGCTGCAAGTGCAGTGAAACAGACTCCTGCCCCGCAGGCCAGCTGCCGCAGTAGTGGTCCACTAGTCGCTGGGCGTGCAGCTCCAGACTGCCAAGCAGCACAGCAGCGCCTTCCAAGTCGGAGTTCTCCAAGGCCTGCAGCACTTCGTCTTGCGGTATGCGCTTGTATAGTCTCGCCAGACGCTCTACTGTGTCATCGCAGTCCACCTCTCCACTTGGCTCTGCCCGCTCTCGACTGGGCCGGACGCCAGGGTCCTCCCTGAGCCTTTTCCCCAAAAGCACCCACATTATAACCCACCTACCATATCCTAGGACTAAGTCCTTAGCCACTACGGCGTCTGCACGTTTAGTTTCTCTTGAGACTTCGCCCATTGCCGAGTTGGCGTAGAGCGAGAAAACAACACGATAGCAAGCCCTGCGATTATCGCAATCCCTACCAGTCCTACAGTCATCCACCCAGTCCACTGCACACTGTTCCCGCCTTTGCCTGGGTAGTCCAGACTGCCATCTGAGGGACTTCCCATGCTGCTCCAAGCCAGAGAACTGTTCGAACAGAGCTGCTCGTAGTTTGGCAGTCCTCGGAGTTGGATATAGTTGATGAAGGTGGAGAGTGGGCAAATGACTGATGGACATGTGGGAATGAGCATTTCTTGGTCGTTGTATAGGACTCTGATAGTAAAGTCGCCAGCAGTGTCGCTGACTTCGAAGACAATGGTGGAGGCGAAGGGGGGCTGGGGGCCTGAGAAGACTGCCAGGCCTGCTAGGACTCCGGCTATAGTCTCTTCATGTGAGGAGTAATAGCGGAAAGTAGTCAATTCAGTGCCGCTTTGAAGAGCCTGGAGGTGAGTTTCCAACTCAACAAAGAAAGCGGCCGAGTACAGTCTCGCAATTTCATCCTCTTGATAGTACATAGCAAACAGCGTATTGAAGATATCCCGTCCCTCCTGCAGAAACTCCTCCGTGAAGTTCCCCGGCAGTTCAAACCCCATGAATGTATTGCAGATAATGCTATTGAAGATGTCCAAATAGTGCTTAGCCAGTTTCTCCCCCGGCATCACCTCTAGCAAAATATCCACCACTAGCTGAGAAGCGTAGATAGTGGCGTTGTATTGAGGCGTTTGCATCAATTGGTTGTTGTAGTTGACGATGGTTTGGCAGGATTTCACAGGGCGCAGCATCAGGTCTTCGGCTTCAGGGACTGTATGCACAGGGAAACTTTGCCGTTCATAAGGCAAAGCAAATGTGCCCAAAGCGTCCAACTGAGTCTGAAGATTCTCTATCTGAATCGGAGGAACGAAGCCATCCGCCTGGTCGACATCTATACTCGGCCCCTGCGGAAACAGCCCAGTCATCTGACTCTCCGCACTCATCAGTGTCCTGTTCACATCCGAGGACTGCATCCAAACCGTGCTTTCATAGAACTCCACATCGATGACTGCCTGCTCCAACACATATCTCTGCCGCAGTTCACTGCCTAGCAAGTAGTGCTGGCGCATGCCCATGCTCGTCAGCTCTCCCAGACCAATCGCCCACCGGCCATCTTCATCCCAAGGGAAGTTCTTCTCAGGCGAACGGGAACCATGGCGACTCATTTCAGCCACCCAAACTACCGCTGCCTGAGTCACTACCAAGCCACATAGGAGTCGCCAAGCAACAGCCATTATATCCCAATATGGACGCGTTGGCGGAACTGCGGCGACTCACACACGCGAAGTTGGAGTTTCTGCGACTGTTATCGACTCTTCTCAGCAGGAAAGAAGCCTTGAAAGCGGTCTTGCGGCCTAGAAGCCGTATGCGCGCCTATTTGCCTGAAAACCAGTTTCTAATGGAGGCGATGCTGGACATGCGGCAGCAGGCCGGAGCCGTGCACAACTCCCAACAAGCCGGCTGCTACAACCGCGTGATCCAGGCTCTACGCCTCTACCCGCTGCCAGTGAAGCACCCTTTGCAGGCAATGCACTTGAAGGGAGTGGGCAACAACATGCTCAACAAACTGTATAAGGTTTTCAAGCAGAGAGGAGTGGCTTTTAAGTCGGTGCGTTGGCCGGATAAGGCGAAACGCAAGCCTGCGAAAGTGTCGAAAACCATCAAAACGCACGAAAAAGAGCTCAATAAAGCAGGAATTGACATAGATGAAGAGGCGGAAAAGCTGATAGAAAGCATTTCGAAGCCTACTCGCCTGGCGAAATTGCTGCATCCAGACCTGCGCTGGCAACTGATTCTGGTGGCGGACAGTAGGGAAAGAGAGGAACTACCGCTGGACTTAGAGGAAGTGGAACTGGAGTGGAGGACTTTGGCAGTGGGGGACTTTGTGTGGGTCGTCAGAGTGGAGTTTCTGCACCAAGGATGTTTGATTAGGAAGGAGGAATACCTTATGGAGTATTTGGTGGAAAGGAAGACTACAAAGGACTTAGCGGCCAGCAGTTTTTCCACTCATTTGAATGAACAGCTCAGTCGCATGCAGAAATGCAGCCAGTTAAAGCCGTATTTACTCCTCGAAGGCGATTTAACAGGCCGAGAACTGGCACTTTCCCTGCAAACCAACCACAACTTGGGGATTCTCCAATGTCGCAACCGGGCTGAAATGCTTTCCTGGCTCCAAATCCTCACCAAAGAAGTGCTTGCCCGGGCCCAATCTCTACCCTTCCACGACCTGCGCGAGTACCTGACCTACGATAGCTTCACCACTTCCTACAGGAAAACTGTGACTTTGAGGGAAGTATTCACTGAGCAGGTCAGGCAGTGGCGGGGGATGGCGGCTGCGAGAGTGCCGGAAGTGCTGAAGGCGTTTACTTCCTTTGCAGCGCTTTCCAGGGAAATGAGGGATGATACGGAGGAGACCTTGGCGAAGCTGAGGAGACTGGGACTGGCGCATGAGACGGTAGAGGCAGTGGGGGACCTGATTTTAGGCACTAGCTAAATACAGTAGCTGTGGGAGTTCTCAATCCGAAACAGTTGATTTCTCGATTGTTGCCTCGAATTGAACGCACCGTGGCATTCCCACGCACTACACATTCCTGCTCTCTCTGTATACGCACTTCTACTAGGCAAACTCTGGTTCTCCTCTCAGTCCTTCCATACCTCGATCCGATGGTCTCTGATAATGGACGAAAAGACCTTCAAAGCGTGGGAGGACTTCGCCCTGAGCGGAAACAGAGCGGAAGCCGTAAAAAGTCTACCACCCGGCACCGAAGTTCACTCCTTCCTCAACATTCTGGACCACATCCAGACCTACGGCGGCCAGGCCCCCGATGAACTCAACGCCCTGCTAGAAGCCCATAAGAAGCAATTCCAGCACAGCAGTTATGCGAATGAACTGGAGTTTAAGCGGATATTGCTGAAGTACGACACTGCTACCGCCCAGGAACAGAAGACTCTGCTAAAGGAACTGAATGAGAAATTCCTGTGGTACTCCTTCGAGCACTCCCGCCCCAACTACGCCCCAGAGGCCAAGGCTGTCATTGCAGATAAAGGCAAGGGGGAGGCCCACCCCTCTGTCCTCAGTCCTGACAAAACCAGCGTCAAAACGCTGCTCACAGAGGCTGTGGGCGATATCAACGCTATGCAGAAACTGAGTGTCCGGGGACTTCAACAGCTGGATGTAGACCGGCTTAACTTCGAGGGCATTAAGCACATTTTCAGCTCCGTGCCAGTGGCTGAAATGGACCCTCAAGTCTTCATCAACTCCGTCAAGAAGTACGTGAAGAAGGACAAATGGACCACCTACGCCCACCTCTGCACCCCTAGCGACCTAACCGTGACCCAGCTCGAACTGCTCCTAGGGACTGGAGACGTCAAGGAGGACTACGCAGTGGTGCAGCAGTGGCTGAGGAAGAAGTTCCACTGCGGCCGGGAGTTCACCTACGAGGAGCAAATAGTGCACTGCAAGACAATATTGCGGGGATTGGGGCCTTTGGGCAATACCACTACCTCTGTCACTGTCAAGGTATCGCTGCAGTTTCACGTTTTGCAGCTACTGCTTAAGCTCAATCGCAAGGGATTTAAGGTATTTAAGGACTTTATAAACGTACCCAGAGGCGCCAATTACCTGAAAGACCACTCCGGCTTCCTGTCGATATTCAAGAAGTTCGGGAATTTGGACACGAATGTCGCTGGCAGCCTGGGCATGGAGACCAGTTTCTACATCCAAGAGCTGAAATTAGTGGAAACTTACCTGTTTCGGTTCCTAAAGGACCAGCCGGACTCCAAACTGCTGGAAAGCTACTTTAACCAGGGGTACATTGCAGGCGCTTTTGCGAAGATTAAGCTAATGGCAGGGGATCCTGACCCGAAATGGGCTGCAATTTACACTGAAAAGCGAGGAACGCAGGCCTACGAAACCCTCATGAAAGAGCAGTGGCTGCGCTTTGCTCCCCACTGCAAAGCCCTCTATTCCCCTACTGACCAAGTGGTTTTACCGCTGAAACTAAAGGGAATTAATACCCTTGTTGTCCGCACTTTCGAAATAAACGTAAATAACTACTACCGGACTACGTGGAAACCGCTCAGTTCTGACCTGAATTTAGACGGAATCATCCCGAACACTGAAGAAACCTTCACCTTCCCAGCCATCCAGCCTGTCATTACCTCCTTCGAGTACACTTCCGCCTTCATATCCCAGCGAACTAGGGGTGTTTTCGTGGTTGAAGTAATTGCTAGTGGACTCAGTTCCCGGGCTATAGTGCGGAAAGGCCAGCTCAAGTGTGCAACTCGTCTCACTGCGAAAGGCCACTCCATCTGCATTTTGAGTGAAAACAACGAAATTTGTCTGGGCGCCAATAGTGGGATTTTGCTGGATACTCGCTTTTTCCCAGTGGACGAAACCGGCCTAATCACAATTCCCTATTCCGAACATCCGAGAATGACGAAGGTAATAGTCCAGCACGAGGGGTATAGTGAGCTAAGTGACTTCCAGGTGTATGGGGAGGAGTACAAGCTGAAGGCGGGGTTTGTGTGTCCTGTGGAGTCGGTGGTGGTGGGGAGCAGCTGCAGAGTACTGGTGCGGGCGTTTCTCACTGTGAATAAGGTGGAGTGTCCGTTGGAACTGCTGCAGAAGGTGAAAGCGGGGGTGTTGCTGGAGGACTTTGATGGAGTCGTAAGGACGAAAAGCTTCCCATTAGACCTGCAGACCGGCCGAGAGGCAGTCCTCGAGTTCCAAGTCCCTCCCAAGGTCAAGCGTCTCCGCTTTTCCCTGGACTCCCAAGTCCTCTTGACCAGCACCGGCGCCTGGAAAGGCCTCAGCACCAAGCCCTTCGACCTGCCAATCAACTCCAACATCCCCAATAAAGGCTTCGCAGAGGTGTATTTGAGGTCTGTAAGACAGGCTGGAGTGAGGACTTATGTGTTACAGGTACTGGGACGTACAGGGGAGGGACAGCCAGGAGTGTCGGTAGTGCTCAAACTCACTCATCGCTATGTGGCCGCGAGGCTGCAGGATGTGGCGCTAGTTACTGATGAAAAGGGGGAAATCACGCTTGGGAGACTTGACAGTATCACAGCGCTGGAGGCTGCGGTTGCATTTGCCAGCCACACGATTAGCCGTTCCTATATAATCGAGGACAAGCCGTTGGTTTTCCCCAAGCTGCAATACTGCCTAGCGGGAAACCTCACTTTTCCTTACTACCTGGCAATCGCGCCACCCGCTAAAGCAGGCGACAAGAAGCTGCAAGAGGCTTTTCGCGAGGAAATTATCCTACTTCGCGTGGACAAAAACGACTCCGTCCTCGAGAATTTAACCCAAAACCTCCATTTCCAGCCTGATGAGGACAATGACAGGTCCGGCTTCTTCTCAATTCAGCTCGAAGAAGGCAACTATTTGCTGCATTATTGCGACTATAACGAGACTACGCGACTGAAAGTGGCTAGTGGACAGGTGTGGAATAGTGCGTTTATCATATCTCCGACGGCGATTATTGATATGAGAGGAACTGACCCTGCGATTCGCATTTCTTCCCTAACCTTTGAGGGCAATTTTTGCAAAGTGCAGGTGAGGGGACAGGACGCGACCTGCAGAGTGCATGTTTTCGCATATCATTTCTGGGAAAGTACGGATTTGGGCATATTCGACCGTCTTATGCCGACGTCCAGAAGCACGCCGCTGCCTGTAGAAGTGCCAAAGGTAGCAAGCATGTACCTGAACGAAAGGAAGCTCGGGGAAGAGTATTCCTATGTATTGGAGCGTAGAAGTCAGGAAAGGTTCCTCGGCTGCACACTTGAAAAGCCGCAATTACTCCTCAAAAGGCTTTACATTCAGGATACGAAAACTGATATACAGGAGGCGAAGACAGGCCAGGAATACGAGAAAAAGACCATAGCGACCGCCTCCGCAGCAGCCCGGCAGTCCACTCAAAAGCTCAAATCCTCCCGAGTGCTTACCGCCCCTTTCCACGACTTCCTGCAAGTGCCCGCCCTCGTCCTGCCCAACATCGTCCCAGACGCCCAAGGCCTAGCAGTCGCAGAACTGGACTTATCCCTGTATAGTCATGTGGTAGTAGTGGCAGTACAGGGCAATGTTATCACCAAGCGCTGTAGAGCCCTTCCACAGACTCCACTCCCCCTTCGAGATCTCACCTGCACCTGCGACTTGGACCCAGACCAGCACTACTGCCAGACACTAGTGACTGCCCCAGTAAAGGAATTCGAAGCAGTGACAATTGAGGACGTGGCCTCGGTGGAGATGCAAGTTGTGGACAGTGTGCAGAAGGTCGAGGAGGCGTACAAGGCGCTGGGTGGGAGCTGGGTGAAGGAGTGGGAGTTCTTGGCGCAGTGGGAGCGGCTGAGTGAGGAGGAGAGGGGACTGAAGTACTGGGAGTTCGCTTCGCATGAGTTGAATTTCTACTTGTGGAAGAAGGACCGGGAGTACTTTGATCGAGTGGTGAAGCCTTTTCTGGCCAACAAGTTGGAAAAGGACGTAGTCGACCACTTCCTACTCGACACTCCAGATCACGACTGGACCCAGTACTTATCTCTGCACTGTAAGTCCTATCCAGCTCTCCAAGCACTCAATCCATTTGAGCAGCTTTTAGTGCTTACCAAGGTCCGCTCCTCTCATTCTTCGGTGTATGACGCTGCCTGTGCACGATTGCGATGTCAGGGGAAAGCGGTGGAAATGCCGCCAGAGCGCTGGCTGCAGGTATTTGAGACTATCCTGCAGCTGGAAACTGTGAAAACTGGCCCTGCGGCTGTTCCCTTCAGCTACACAGCCACAGCGACCACCAGCAGTTCTCGCATGTACCACGAATTGGAAGCCACTCAGGAATACGTGGAAACCCGCTATTATGGTCTGCAACTGGAAAGCTCCCAAAGCGTAATCCGGCCTAGTCCTTTCTGGGCAGATGCACTGGCCAGTGCACTGCAAGAGCAGCCCTTTCTGTCCTCTCACTTCGCATATGAAAGTTGGAGCAGTACTGGCGGTATTCTCGCTTTGGCGCTATTAGACCTGCCATTGCTTTCATCTGAACATGGACTGCGTGCAGGTCAAGGTCGCGAAGCTACTTTGAAAGCCGCTTCCAACCTCCTCCTTTTCCGCAAACAAGTCAAATCCGCTGCCTTCGACCAGCAGCGTTCCGTCCTCGTGGCCCAGCGCTTCTTCGACCCAGCCGAGCAGTTCACCTACAACGACAAGAACCAAAAGGTGGAAAAGCCAGTTGAGGAGTTCACAGTGAGACATGTGTACGCCTGCCAGGTGATCCTCACTAATGTGTCGAGTGTGAATCAAGGCTTGAGTGTGATGTGGCAACTGCCTGCAGGCGCACTGCCGGTGGGGAGTATGGACTACTCCAAGAACATCACTGAAAGCGTGGGGCCGTTTAGTACTAGGACGAGGGAGTTTCTGTTTTACTTCCCCAGGCCGGGACAGTATGCGATGTTCCCAGCGCAAGTGGCGAAGAACGGCGTAGTCGTGGGGTCCTTCCACGTGCTAGAGATAGAGGTCAAATCCGCTAGGACCCTGCACGACCCCACTTCTCTCCACCACGTCCTCGCAGACGGCTCCACCGCCGCCCTGCTCTCTTTCATCGAGTCGCAGAACATATTCGACGAGCAAAGGACGAAATTCAAATTCTCCGATTTGCTGTACCTGCTGAAAGATGACACTTTCTACCTGCAATTGGTGACTTTGCTGCGGTCGAAACGGATATTCGAGGAGTCGGTTTGGAAGTTTGCCTTGCTGCATAACGACCCTGCGTCTTTGAAGGAGTTGCTGCGGTATAGAGCCGGCACCCTGGCGAGCGCTGTTGGGCCGTGGTTCGAAAGTTCCCTAGTGGCTATTCGGCCTGAAGACAGCGGGTATAGACATTTGGAGTATGCGCCGATAGCGAATGCGAGGATATACCGCCTGGGACAAGATAAGAAAATCCTCAATGCGTCGCTGAAAGGTCAGTACGAGAAATTCATCAAGATGATAGCGTACATGCCCGTTCCCTTGCTAGGGGAAAAGGAGCTGTTGCCGCTAGTCTACTACCTAATCCTGCAGGACAGAGTCACACAGGCAATAGGCTTCTTTGCTCAAATCCAGCCTACGACCCTATGGCTGCAGTACGACTACTTATCCGCCTATTTCGAGTTCCTCCAGGGCTCCTCGGACTTCCAGGCCTCTCGGCGAGTGCTGGAGAAGTACCGCAACTACCCGGTTCTGACCTGGAACCGCTACTTCGCAGAGGTCCGCAGACAGGTGGAAGAGCTCGACGGACAGACTGGCGCGGCTACCGACTCTCGGGAAAGTAAGCAAGACGTTTTGGCTGCTACCGAGCCTGTGTTGACTGCGAGACTAGAAGGGGAGGAGTTGCTGTTGTCTTCCCGGCACATCTCCGCTATAAACATCAACTACCACGTGCTGGACTTGGAGGTGTTCTTCAGTCTGAACCCCTTCCAGACCTCTAGCAGTCCTTCCGGCTTTTCCTACGTCAAGCCATCTCTCTCGGAATCGCTCCCTGTCGACTCCGCCATCCTCCGCCACCGCATCCCCGACTCAATCCGGCACAAAGCAGTTCAAATCGCAGTCACCTCCGGCGCTCTACGCGAAAACCTAAGCTACTTCAATAACTCCAAACTGCAAGTGCACATCTTCGAGTCCAAAGGCCATCTCCGCGTGACTACAACTGAAGGGAAAGGAGTGCCTCAGGTGTATGTGAAGACCTTTGCGATGTTCAGGTCAGGCGGACAAGGGTTTTATAAGGACGGGTATACGGACTTAAGAGGGGTTTTTGACTATGTGGCGCTCAATACGGTGCAGTTGTCGACGGTGCAGAAGTTCGCGATTCTTGTGCTGGATGACGAGTTGGGAGGACTGGTGCGGGAGGCGCAGCCGCCAACTCTTTAGACTAAGCACTTAGAAGCAGACTAGGGAGGATACAGAACTGCGAAATAACCCTGCATATGCAGAAATTAGCCTCTTTTGCGGCCTTGAAGAGCTATACTTCTTTCCAAGTTTCTGGCTAATCAGATTCGATTACCAGAAAGTTATTTTTGAGGCTACATATCTAGGGTGTTAGGCTTGTGGTATCAGCCTTAGGCAAGTCTAAACTGCTTGTAGATCCAATGCATAGAAGTTGCATCTCTCACTCTGGTAGTCATGCAAGTGCCCTAGTGGATGTTTCTTCGCAAAAGTCTTCCTTCAGTACCAAGAAGGCGTATCAGTGATGTAGACGTCGCGTGGGGATGCAGCCGAGAGAAATAGACAAAATATAGGGATTCCAAAGACTGTGACGATGTTTCTGGCCAAAAGAGTAGCGCCAGTCAACTGCGGAGGCATTGGTCGACAATGCACTCAAGCACTACACTCTCGTACAACCACACATTGGCGTCATAGATAGTGACAGTAGGCTTGTGGAGTAGAAGTCTACGAAGGGGAAGTCTGGATGGGCCGCAAACCGCAGTTGAGCCACTTGCACCTGCTTCAGTCCTCTGCGCAGCGTTGGATTACACAATGGGAAGGTCAATATGTTGCTGAGGCCTTCAAGTGACTGAAACCAGACACTGAAAAGGCCTTCATCGATGATTATGCTGAGCAAGTGTTTTCTTCTTGTAGCATACCAACTCCCTTTGAAGCGGAGTGGTATATCAGGGCATACTCCCGCTCAGTCCGCACACTGCCGCCTAACTCCCCAGCTTTCTCTACTGGTCTTTACAAGACACTTTCTCTATACCTTCAAATTGGGAGATGGGATTCAATGAGTCTGGACTGCTGGAGTGAAATTCAGGAAGTCATAACGCAGTTGCCAATAGAATCTTTTTCCCTGTTGTGAGATTGATGACACGTCTGGCAAAATTTGCACGCAAACTTAAAGAACTGGACCATTATGAGTTAGTCGAGCCTGTTTTTAATACCACAGTGTATCACTTGACTATTAAACAATTCAGGGAGGAATGTTTCAACTGCGCATGGAAAGGTCTATGGAAACTAGAACTAAAGGAAGCGATGGTGATGTTAGAGCTAGAAGGAGCGATGACGTTATTAAGAATATGGGCAAAGTCGAAAAGGGAAAACAGCCCACTTGAGGAGCGTGCTTCTGACTCAGAATTTGCGTGGGAGGAAGTGATAGCTAGTGGACTTAAGTATAGCAAGTGCTATTACTTGGACTTACGATTGTGCTACAAGTAATTTAGGCTAAGCTAGCAGTCGATCGTTCAGCTACTATGAGTTATTTATTCGCCGATGTTATCTTTCATTTTCACCAACCATGTTTATATTCAAAATGGAGCCCATGGACCAAGCCAAGGACCTCCTGCAAAGACTCAACGCTGCTCTAAGAGAACCTGGCATGGAGAGCATCTCAAGGAGCTACTCGAGCCACTCACTAAACTGTACCTGAACTCAGGGAGAGCGAAAAGAGCGCAGACGATAATCGGTCTTGCAATCTGTTGGAGAGGGCAAGTGTGCACCCAGTGACAGCTGCTTTGCTGCGGATGATGTGTACGACACACAACAATCAAGTGGAGATCGAGATGTACACTGAGGTCGTCGCATATGTAACCAGAGCACTGAGTAGCCCAATCACCAACCAGCTGAGGGTGCAAATTCAGGTGGAGTTCGTTTCACTAGTTTGGCTGGCAGGGGACAGTAGTCAGGCTGCTGAAGTGCTGGGAGAAGCGGTCAGGTGTGAGTTAGAAACCCACATTGATTTCTATCGCATCTTCTCGCATATTTACTGCTTTTCGAATTGTTGCGACTTCAATGTCATCGGCTCGTACCTAATAGCACTCATGGAGCAGCGTTACACTTTTCCTCCCGGCTCTACACAGTAAGCAGAAACCCTTCGTCTTACAGCTTGTACTTTTTATGACATGGTGTGCTCCAGGAAAGTGATGCCTCTTGGACTGTTCAAAGAAACGAGAGATGCTGCGAGGGCTCTGACAAACGAGACACCTCAAATTACAAAACATTTTCAGGTGCCTAATGAACGTCTATCGAACCTCAAACCCCATACCCCCTGTATCTCGTAATTTTCGTATTTTTTCACATCTCATAAATTTTTTGTATATCTTCATGAATGCAACTTAATTTTCATGAACCAAAATCAAAAATTATTTAATAACATTTGTGTTAATATATGTAGACTACAATGATTCTCGCCTCTTTGAGAAATACTCAACATATGCACCTATACCTTCTCAGATCGGAAGTCTGCAGCATTTTAGCGATTAATCTGCAAATTGTCGAAATGAGTGCTCTGCTCTATACTGGAGACCTAGTAACCGATGAGAACTACTTACGCTGAGGAGGAGGATACTGGTAGCCGCCAGGAGGAGGGTAGCCATAGGCAGGCGGATATCCTTGCATTGCAGGAGGATACCCAGTAGCTCCATACTGGGCAGGCGGATATCCCTGGGGAGCAGGCGGATACCCCTGGGGAGCAGGTGGATATCCCTGAGGAGCAGGTGGATATCCCTGGGGAGCAGGTGGATACCCCTGAGGCGCAGGTGGATACCCCTGCTGAGCAGTGGGATATCCCTGCATTTGACCATAGACTGGATAGCCAGGCTGCATGGCCGCATAGTGCTGCGGGTAGGCTTGCGGGTACGCAGCTTGTTGTGGCACAGCTGCTGGGCCTGACCCATACACCGGCACTCCTGGGTTCGATGGCAGTGGCTGGGACTGTTTACTGGGTGTGGAAGTGGCCCGCATCAGCAGTTCCTGCTTCTCAGTGTTCCTTGCAAACACCATGTTGGAAATCTTCGCACAGACCGCGAACACCTTTTGCTCCAATTGACGGTAGAAGTCACCTCCCTGCTGCACCCCCGTAGCCACCTCAGTAAAGGCGTTAATTGCGCCTTCGATAGACTTGAAGTACTGCAGCTTCGGCTCCGGCCCCGATCGAGTGGTCAGCTTATCAAAGGCCTGGTTGGCAGTTTCCACCTCACTCATGACTGCCTGCATCCTCCCTTTCACCTCCGTCATTCCCTGCACTCTAGCGTCATACCGCTGCAAGTGTGGTGCAAACACTGTCTCTTTCGCTGTATTCGTCTTGTACGCTTCCATCAACTCCTCGACGAGGTTGTCAGCCTCGATTTCTCGGCTCCAGTCCTGTCTATAGGTTTCCGCCTCTGTTTCCAGGGCGGATAGGGCCTGGAGGGCGCTGTGGAGTTGGGCGATTACGGGGTGGCTGATGTCGATGAGGCCGGAAAGGCTGCTGGGAGTTTGGGAGTCGAGTTCGCCTTTGGACTTCTCGAGGAGAGAGAGGGAGGAAATTTGAGTCAGCAGCTTTTGCCTCAAGTCTCCATTGACCTTCGCCGCCGACCTCGCCTTTTCCTTATACCTAAAGACCTCCTCAGCCACTGGCCTCATAACCTCCGCACTGAGTTGCCTCGTCCACCTGTCCCCATGCATTTTCCTCATTTTCTCATCCTCCGCCTGTTCCTCCGTCATCATTTTATCAACAGTATCGATCTGTTGGTCGATTTTCCTCGCTGAAAGGTCAATAGCGTCCAGCCGCTCCATCAGTCCAGTGACTCCTCTGCGGTTCTGGATGTCTTGGACGCGCAGCCACAGGTCTTCAGTGATGGACTGGGAGGTGTTTTTGAGGATGTTGAGTTTGTGAGGGAGGTTGAGCTCGCCGAGGCGGCTTTGGATGGCTTGGCTGACGCTGCCGAAGTCGGAGACGGACCTTTGGAAGCGCTCGAGGGCGCGGTCCTTGTATTCGCTCTGCATGCCGAGGACTTGGGGCGGAACAAGTGCTAGTAACGTATCTTGTCCCTGCAGTCTCTCTTCCAGCGAAAACACTGTAGTGGGCGGCGGGTACTTCGGCTTGAGATTCGCAATTTCCTCCGGGTCCGTGAGTTGGTCTCCCGGCACAATGGGCTCCACATAGATAGTGGTCAGTTCATGCATAGCCGCTTTCAGCGCCGCTGCAATCTGCGTCTGCATCTCTCTAGCGTGGTCTGTCATATTGGGCCGCAGGTTGGAGGAGCGGAAGGCAGACTGCAGCATTTCGTCAGCGCTTTGCAGTCTTCCCACCACTTTGCCGTAGCCAGAGCCTCGCTTTTCCGCTTCTTCCTTGTCGAGGAAGCTGAACCAGTACTTGCTGCAGGACTTGTAGTAGAGCTGCTGGAACTTTATTAGGGCTGCGTAGTCAGCGCCGAGGGCTCCGGAGAGAGGAGGTCTGGAGGCGAGTTCGAAGGCATTGGCGAAGTGCCGGGATATGGAGGCTGTCAACTTACTAAGGTTGAGGCGAGAGTAGGTGGCCTTGTCCACAAACTGGTACATACAGAAGTAACTCTGAGCCAGGAGGATGTTGGAAGCCAGGGTCAAGTACTCGGGAGTCAGGTCCACTGTGCGACTGCTGGAGATATTAGTGGCCTCCAGCTTGGCTTGGTCGAAACACCCAGCGCCAAGCAAGAAATAGTTCAACGCGGCTTTCAGTCCCGCCGGAGAGTTATGGTCCGCCAAAGCCCCCAACTTGCTATAGGCCGCCCCCAAGTTAAAGAGCAAGCACGTGATTTCCAGTCCATAGCTCCCTTCCTTCATCGTCTTCTTCGACAGCGAGTCCGTCCAGGTGAACTCCACCCTGAAGGTCTTGGCAGGGAGGTTGGGCTCGATGGCTTTCACATACATCAGGTAGCGGCCGAGACGGGTGAGAGTGCCTTCGTCGAAAGTCTGGGTGGAGCAGGTTTCGACCATTGTCAGACGGGCGGCTTCGAAGGCTTCGAGGAAGGCGCGGACGGAGTTCCAGACCTGAGGGCCGTAGACAGGCTCGAGGGTGGCTTGGGCTGCGCCTAGGAGACGTTCGTTGTTGGTCTTCTTGAGCGCAAAACTCAGCATATTATATCCGCCTCCAGACCTATCCTACACCACACAGCGCAGTCAGTCCGTCCTTTTCCCGCCTAATTCAGTCCTGCCGGGTCTGCTCCAGGCCTGTTGGCTGATATCAGATCAAAGTCTATACTTGTTGATAGGACTGCATGGGCTGGGCTTTGACTATGGAGAAGTGAAGCTGGTGCAGGGCCTATAAATACCCTATAGCATCTTGATTGCTTACTTAGAGCAGCTGTAGATATATGGCTACTCTGCAGTCTTCAGAAGTACAACTCAGGAGTGTGTCTTCCCTTGAACCCACTGCTAAGCCTATAAGGTAGGCATATGCCGCCAACTAATACACCCTGCAGACTCCTATACAGTCCTAGAACTGCATCGACAGACCATATCGTTAGACTGCCAATACCGACCCATAACCACTTCCCTGTAGCAGTCCTAATAAGTCGCTCAGTGAGCCTAGTCCGGAGCAATCTTTCCGCCTTGTCTAGGCAAGGAGGTATACCCGCTCCCAGACTAACCCGAGGATTAAACAAAGGCCGACCTCCATCGTCCTTTACCTGTCCCCTCAGACACTACTTATTAGCAGAATTCACTCTCAGCGTCAGGACGTAGGCAGGGTAGGACATCCTTCGTTCGTAAACCACCAAAACTGTGGATTTCCGCTTGCGGATGCGGGCGGACAGCACAAGCCCGCCTGGGCCGAGACGCATTGGAGGCTCGGAAAGGTCGTCTTCGGGGTTGACATCCACTGGGTCTCCGGCTGTGACTAGGCAGAGGAGGAGCTGACGAGTGCCGTCTTTGCGTCTATATGCATATTTGAGTGCACTGTGAGCCGAGGACGTGAAGCAAGTCATAGGCTGAGAGAAGACTTGGACACTGGGACTGTCCAATCCATAGAGATTCGTGCAGAGGAGGTAGGGATCCACTCTGCCAGTGCCGTAGAACAGCTCCAAAATGCACAGACTCGCTCCTTCCACCTTGCTCACTTCCTCGTGTTTCTCTGCGAAGCCTTTGTATAGCATTGAGTTCTTCACTTTCTCCACTCGCAGTATCTCGACTTCCCCTGCAACCTGCAATCGCTTCTGTATCTCTCGGTATTTCTCCGACTTCTCACTTAAAGTGATCAGGGAAACGCCTTCGCGCTGCATTCGGTACCATTTCGGAGTCGAGTGGAACTCGAAATCCGGGTAAAGAGGCGCAGAGGAAGGGAATTCCGAGTGATACTGGGGTGGAATAGTGTCTTCTGTGGGCCTGCGGTTGTAGGAGGACGAGGAGTAGTAGGACTGACGAGAAACATATGAGTCCGAGACTTCGAAAGGGTTCTGAGAACCCAAAGCGCAGACCCTCCTTTCCGCCTCACTGCCCTTTCGCTCTCTAAACATGCGACTAGCGGCTCTGTACTCAGACGTATCCAGCCCCGGTTCCTCCCCCAACTTGGCCATGGACAGGATTGGAGTGCCTGGAGTGGAGCAAAAGAGTGAGTGACTCGGGCGAATGGAGGCCTCGGAAGTGAAGGAAGCTTGGCGTCGTATAGGGAACTGGTCGGGCGGAGGCGCGCTGGGCATTTCCGTCGCACAGCAGCTGAATTCTACGCCCATTTTTATATGGACGAACTTGGGCTAATTTAAACTTCAGAAAGCGAACTCCCCAGGGAAGAGAGGAAGTCTTGCAGCATTTCGTGCGATTCGATGATTTCTGTGCGGAATTCAGCGTGTTCCTGGACGAGTTTTTCCATCTGACCAGCTATTTTGTCTTTATTTGCCCCTGCACTGCCTGCTTGGAGCCGTTTTACCTCTGCCTTTACTTGCATTTCGTAGTCTTTCGCACTTTTATCCTCGGCTATTAGTAGCTGTTGGGGTACGGCTGCAGGTCTCCCACGCCCCTTAGCAGCCCTATAAACCACTCCTGCCGCTAGTACATAGAAAAGCACCAAGTACAGCCTGGGATAGTTCCCTTTGAGACTCCTGTAGGCCTGCACTACCCCTCCCTCCGTCCACCCTGGCACTGCATATATCACTTCCAGCAGGCTTTCTGGGTCTCTTTGTAGTCTGGCGAAAGGACAGCCGCTGCCTTTTCCCGCACTGCTGATTTGCTGGGCGAAGAGATGTTCGATGTTCGTGATTGGGGGTTCGGACTCTTCAGGTAGGTCGGATACAGCCTCTATCAACACCTCTTCCGCCGCACATAGGAGCAACAGGGACAGAACCAGGCCTAGTCCAGCCATATTGCTGTCTTTCCCAGACCTGCACAGCGCCCTACCCTGCTAAACAGTCACTACTTATTCATGGTCGGAAGCCTCTGTGATCACTCCTTCTCTGTTTTTTGGACTCTGAACATCAGTGAGAATCTGCTGAATTGGAGAAATTCGGGCCTTTTCAGCCTTTGAATTGCTGCTTATGTAGGGAAATACCGATTCTTCAGCCGCAAAAGCCTCGCCGTTGGCTAAAGAAAAGGGCAATTCGATAGATTTGGCCGATTTTTCTCGTACAAAGGCCGGAATTTCCCCTTCGCTCTCTGTAATTAGGGTGGGTCTTAGCTCTTCTCGCTCCAATATCCTGTCGGAAGCGTCGATTCCTGCACGTTCACTGAGTGAAACGCCTGCTTCAGTCAAACTTTCTCTCTCTTCGCTGCGGCCATTGGCCTGGGCAGCCGGGATTTCCCACAAGTTCAAACACAGGTACTTGTTAGGCCTGCGGCGGGCCTGGGAGGGACGCTGGCTTTGGCTGTGCAGGACCTTCGCAAATCCTTGCAAGACCTCTAGTGGCAGGGACTCTTTCCGAACAGCAGGAATATTTTCCTCTGGCTGGAGTCTACGGTTCCTCCCAAGTCGTCCACTGTCTGCCTCTGGGTCCGGCCTCGTTCTCCTTTGGTTCTTGCCACACCCCATATCTCTTAATTATCGCAGAGTGGACAGTTCAAATATGTCCCCTGCCCCTAGCAGTGCTCAGGCTGGATCTGCGAATAGCAGGGGAGGGGACAGGGTTTGGTATATTTGTTTCCTCACACTGGCCCGAAAAAGGACAAATTAGCCTAATCAATGCGTCTCTTACTAGTCCTAATAAAGCAGTAAACTGCCAATAGTGAGAGAACTGACAGGGAGAAAATAAGACAGTACTCCAGCACTGCGAGGTCGCTGCTGCTCTCAGTGAGAGGCAAAAACTCTTTTGGTTCTGAATTTCCTGCCTTTTCGCTGATATTTGGGTCGTTTGGAGGATTTTTGGACTTTTCACGATCATTTTCAGAGGAAATGATGGAAACTTGTGCGATAAATGATGGCAAAAAGGCCGGCAAAGCCACTTTTTCCTCATAAAAACAGTCTTTAATACATAGAAACTCGCTTTTATTCCAAATTTCCGCACTTACTGCATGAAATCCACTTGCATCCGTCTCTTCCTCGATATTCACCCCTTCCCAGTCCATCGTAAGTGTGGGGTCTTGCAGAAATGGCTGCACTCTGAGCAGCGTGCGTCCTCCCTTTTTGCTTAAAGAGGCTAAGTAGAGGTCGTTTGACTCAATTCCGAGACGGTTGTGCGTCTCGCGGTACCAAGGAGAGGTGAGTGAAGGGGAATTCATAGGGGAATTAAGCGTGATTTTGCCAGTTTCATCGAGATTGAGCAGGAAATTGCAGGTTTTCGCTTCATAGAAAGCCTTAGGCCAGGTAGCCTCAGTTGTGAGTGTGAACTGAGCCCTCGAAAGTCCGAAATCGCCCTGCTTTCTACTCCTTTGCAGGTGAAACAGGTACGCTTCAGGGACAGTTCCCACGCCAATCGACGCTTTCGGGACAACAATTAGTCCCTTCTCAAGGCGAAGCGCGCCTGATATAGGGTAAAAGTTGCGTCCAATGTCAAACCCCGATTTCGCCTCTTCGGCTCTTCTCCTCGTCCAGCTATATCCATCGAAAGTAGACAGAAAGGTCTCATTTCGGCCGACTAAGGGCAGGGAAAGGCCTAGGAAGAGGTCCTCAGTAGCCAGTGCGAAGCTGGTGATTTCCCAGGCAAGTGTGTCGCTGTGGGCTGGGAGAAGTACTAGTTGGGAAAGGGGCTGGCGGTTGTGCAGCCAGATGGAGACAGCTGCGGAAACTACAGGTCCGTCATAGAGCTGAAAAGACTGCAGAAACATGGGAAATTGGCGAATAGAGTCCGCATAGTCTTTGTAATTCGGCAGAAAGAGGTAAGCGTCGACTCGTGCACTGCTGACTGACAGGAAATCTTGCTGAAAGGGTAACTTTCCAAGTGCGGAATGCTGCAAATGCTCCACTTTTCCATTGGGCTGAAACTCCACTGTCCAGCTTTTCCCCTGTCGACTCAGTCTTTTCCCTGGTTTTAGCTCTGATACTGGGACGCAGTCTGTGCAGTCCTCGACAATCGCCCATACATTTACTGACAAACTCTGCAATTTCGCTTCGAAGAACACTGTAAAGTTCCTCGAGCCGGGCATGGGGATAGCCTGCAAAGTCACTTGGGCGCCTGTATAGTCCAATAGGCGAAAAGACAAGTGACTCGTTTCGAAGCGGTAGAGTGTCTCTACGGCCCAATTTAGGGAGTTGTATAGGAAAACTGGCCTATATGGAGTGGGGAAAATACCCGATTTCGTCGAATTCCGCATTAGTCCGAAAACCGCTTCATGTATCTTTTCCAGCGTTTTCTCCACTCCTCGGTCCAAAACCTCCCTATAAGCAGCCAGCAACTCCCTGCTCTCCAGTCCTCCCAACACTTCCTCATGCACACTCAGCAGCACTCCAGGCACCTTTACTTCCCTATCTAGCACCACTGCATTCCAAATGGTCGCCAACCTGAGCAGTTCCCCGGCTTCATAGACTCTCCGCTTGAACTCTGGCTGTAGGGAGTAGAGGCCGGTCCAGTACTCGGGAGTGACGTAGTGGGTCATGTAGGGGTGGAAGTCGCCGATATAGGTGAGGACTGGGGCGGCTTTTTGGCCTGCGGAGTGGAAGTAGTCGCTGGGAGTGCCCCATTGAATGTGGATTTGGTGGGTTTTGTTGGAGTTTATGTGGGCCATTATGGCTTCGGTTCGCTTGAGGACTTTTATAGGGTCGGAAGCGTCGGACCAGAATAGGTCGTCTCCGTAGGGGATGAAAAGGCAGTTGTGAGAAGGGTAGAATTGGGATAGGGAGTGGGAATAGGCGACTAGCTGGCTCGCACAGGCACTAGTTTTCCCTCGTTTCCAGCAATTTCCCTCATTCTCAGGGTCTAGAAAGGCCGGAAATTTGTACCCTGCGTATAAAACGTGCCCATAGACACCCTTTAAATCCGCTCCCAACCACCTAAATTCCAAACTTTGCTTGGATTTCATAGTGTTTCTCATGTCTTCTCCTATTCCTCCAAGCACTGCGTGAGTATACCCGAAAGATGCATATAGTGTCGGGCTTAAGCTCGAGTGAGCTTGACTGCCGACCTGCCAAGCGACCTTAACAGTCTCCGGCCCGAAGGTCGCATTCACAAACCTCCAGCCCTGGTCCAAATTGGCAAGCTGCAAGTCCCAACTCGCCAAAGAGTCCATAGCCGGCACCAAGCCTCCATTGACGATTTCCAACTGTCCACTGCTAACAAGCGACTTCACACTTTGCTGTATACTGGGCGGCTGCTGGCCGAACCACCGTTCCAATAGTAATCTGGGTAGTTGGTACGTTTCACTCCAGGTGAAGCGGCGGGTGGAGTCTTGGGAGAGCAGGAAAACCATGTTGTCGAGGACTCCGTGGACTTGGTGGTCGTATCCCATCTAGGTGGGCGGTACGTGCAGGTCTTGGAGCCACTGGGCGGGCACGTAGCTGTGGGGGATGAGGAAGACTTCCAGTGCGAGGACTACAGGGAGGAGCAGGCGCAGACTTCCCCACATTATGGAGACAGGCTAGAGGAGTTCCGATGAATACACTGCAATATTTGCCTATGTCAGACTCCCCACCATCCAAAGACCCAGTCCGTGACAAGCCTCCCACAGACTCCGACTCCGAAGCTTCAGACGGGAGCTACAGTCCAGACCAAGCCTCTGTCTCCGATTTCGCTTCCAGCCTCGCGAGTGAACACTCTGGCAGCGAAATCGACCTGGCTGCCTACCTCCAGGAACGGGACTCGATCCCTGTGCCTAAGCGGAGCGAGAAAAGCAGTGGATCGGAGTCGGAGGGGGAAGAGGAGGACAACCCGGAGCCAGAGCCAATGCCGAAGAAACGACCTCGGCCTAGTTAGGTAGAACTTCAGGGAAATGGGCAGAAAGGAGGTCTATTTCGCTGGTATGTATGCAGAAATGCACTACTTAAGCCAACGGATTTAGCGCTAAGCGACTCAAGTTGTGCGCACACAGCCAGCGGTTTAGATGCAGCGTCATCTCGATAGCGGCTCTCCGGTCCAGACTCGGGCACTCCTGAGGCAGAAAGTCGCTCACGAATATATTGGATATGTGGGGCAGGTTGTCGGGCCCGCGGATTTCGCAGTACTCCGCTGCTATGGGCGACTCGCCCGGCAGTTCCCAGCCGTGCTGGTTCAGACATCTCCGCAGACACTGGGCGAACAAGACGAATTGCCGATAGAACTCCGGCTTTATCTCCTGGGCCACAGCCACTAAATAGCCCGCCAAAGCCTCGTTGCAACTAGCTCCAACCTGCGTTTCCGGCTCTTTTACCAGGCGGCGAATGTGAACATAGAGGACGTCCTTAGGCTCGGAGCCTTCAATGATGCAGAAGCCGGACCGAGGGTCAGCCGGGCCGCCGAAGTAGCCCTTGTCTTGGAAGTAGGAACTGGGGTGGAAGTCGGGGAGCTTGCGGGGACGGCCGCGGATGCGAGTAGACCGGGCATTGGGCACAAGTGTCCCTTGAGGCTGGCTGCCGCCGTGTTTGTTTTTGACGTGTGTGTAAAGAGCAGGGTAACTCAAGTAGTTCTTCCCACAGCCGCACAGGAAAGACCGTCCCTCAGGGTCTGTTTTGGACCTGCGCTTGCCTTTCAGACAAGCGCTGGAGGCGTCTTCCTGCAGCGACTCAGGAGGAATGTTTTCGAAATCGTTCATTTTATATTGAAATAACAGGGTTCCCGGGCCATTTCAAGTGCCTTTGCCCACTTCTCAGGGCTTTCCTACCCTCCCGAACTGCATACCTCTCCGATTTGCGAGTCTAATAAGCAGGCAGTGGGTTTGCCGATTACAGGGAAAATGGACCTGCGGATGTCCCAGCTCTTCCGACTGTTCCTGCTGCTGGTGTCCCTGTGGTGCATTGTAGGGTACTGCACTCTCTTCCTCATGACTCCAGAGCCAGAAACCGCCTACCCCGTCAAGCCTGGCCTCTCACAACCCTCCACCCTTTCCTACCCGCAAGCAGAAGAAGGCACTTACTGCTCCAAGTATGAGTCCGACCTGCTAGTGAAGCGCACCCTGTGGACAGACCGGCCGAGTGCATACGCTGTGTGAGTGCTACGCAGTACCAAGTTGCGAGACAATGGGTGGAAGCTGCTAGCGCCCAAGTCGCCCGCTGCAGTGCGTGTGTACTCCAGAGACTTAATAGAGGTGAAGACAGTGGAGATGGAGAAACTGGCAGACTACGAGACTGCGCAAGGGGTGTATTTCGTGCCGCAGGAGGCGGTGTTCATGTTCACCCGGATGTACCACTACCGAGACGACCAGCAAAGGAACCTGCAGACTGCGAGACTGGGTATTGACTACGCCTGTCCAGGCCAGCTCTTCAACCACATCCCAGGCGCTAGTGCTTTCTGCAGGAAGGACTTTCTGCAGTACTACATGAGGGACTACCAAAGGAGGTATGAGGAAATCGGACTGGGCCAGTGTTACAGCAGGTCCATAACTCCTACAAGTCTGATCCTTAGCTGGCCGACTCACTGTCGCAAAGTCCTCGACATCCTCAAGACCAAGTCTCAGCAGTACGACGCGAACACCTGGCCATTAGAGTACATCATGAAAGACGCGGTGCGACACAAAGGGTACGGCATTAAGCTCGTCAACCATGCATACGCCCAGGAACTTTTAGCCACATACGACTCGAAAGCGAAATTCTCTTGTGATAAGCTGAGGCCGGAAGACCAGTCTGTAATCATGCAGCAGTACATCAGTACTCCAGCCTTGATCGAAGGACGGAAATTCGACTTTCGGGTTTTTGCTCTAATTGCGAATGCGGACCCGTTGGTGGCTCTTTGGGCGCCGGATAATGGACATACTCGGGTTTCGGATCAGCTGTTTAATGGCACTTCTTCGGACTTTACGAATCATATTACGGCGAATGTCCATGTGGAGACTGAGGCGGATTTCGACTTTTTGAAGGAACATCGGTTCAACTTGCCGGAGTTGGCGGATTATTTCGCTGGGCAAATTGGTGATACTGAGAAATGGCTGAAGACAGTGGCATACCCCGCAATCAAAACCATCCTCGTGCACATGTTCCGCGCCTCCCAACAAAACTTCCTCATAAAGCGCAAAGGCCTCTTCGAGTTTTATGGTGTGGACTTCATCCTGAGCGACAACCTGCATGACTTTTACCTGCTTGAAGCCAACCGCAGACCAGACGTCCAGGAAAAGAACCCGAAGTTGCAATACCGTGAAGACATGCTGATCAAGGATGTGTCTACTCTTGCAGACTGGCTGCATGAGACTAGACTCAGAGGGGACTTTGAGGACCTTTATGAGCGATTAGACGCATTTGTGCCGCTGATCGATGAAACTAGGGAAGACCCTTACTTCGGCTTGTTGTCGACGGACTGCGCCCAGTCCTTCAAAGACATGAATCTGGAGTTGCCTGTGGACCCTATGATTGAGCCGCTAGCCACTCACTTGGGACTGAGCTATAGCGCGCGTACAGATTTCTCATAGTTAAGAATTACAGCAAGAGAGTGAACTTGCAGGGTGCCCAGGACCGCGGAATGGGCTCGCCTAGAGCGTGGTAGTGGCAGTAGAAGCGGTCGGTGAGACAGTGCTTCCACTTCAGTAGGTAGCAGTGAGGACGGAGCTCGGCTGGACAGCGGCAGTTGGATAGCATTTGCAGCTCTATCTGTCTTTCAGCATCCGACACCGCCTTGGGATTAAGGCTTCTAAAGGTCATCACAGACCCATTGTTGGCCTGGCGCACCTGCTTCACGTCGTCTACTAGTTTCACTGTTCTCTCCATCTGCACACGCGGAATCAGACTTTTCGGCTGCTGCATAATCAGCGAAGCACAGGGATGCTTCCTGCGTCTTAGCCGCTCATACGTATATAGCACAGTTTCGTATGTATTCGATGCATCTTGGTTTTCCTTGCTCAGCAGCTTTAGGACGGTTTGAGCGATTTCGACCATGTTGTAGTCTGGTCTCGGACTAAGCGTCAAATAGGGCATACACAGTACAGTACTGGGCGCATCAGAAACTGGCACTCCGTTCCTAGCTGGTGCTTACACGTGGAACTGCCAGTTGCCGTTGAAAGGCTCTGCCACCATACTAGCCTGCGCCTTTCCTTCGTACTCATCATTACTCAGAGCCAAGCAAGCCACGAACACTGCCTTTGTGGTGTTGAAGTCCTCTAGCAGTTGGGTGTAGTTCTGCATCCAGACCTTCTTGCCGGTTCCGATCGTTTCTGTGTTTCTCGAGGAGTAAATTGCGTCCACATGCTCGCACACGATAGAATCCAGCTCGACCCAGTGGTCCTTGTCGTGCAGGAGCACTACTACTTGGCAGTGCTGTTGGAGGAGCGTTAGTCCTGGGATCAGTAGGTCTCGATGGACAGATGCGGGGATGACTGGAGGACCCGCCCATATCATTCCTTCGTATAGCAGAACTGCCAAAGGTCTCCTTGTGGCTTCTGGTCGACGCCTATAGAAAAGCCGCTCGGACCATTCTGTAACTTTAAGAGTTTGGGCTGGTAATCGCAGATTTCGGGGGTCTTCGTCGGCTTCGGCAATTTGAGCCTCTAACAAAGTTGTGAAAAGACTAGGTTTTGGCAAGGCCGCGAGATCTGTCTTATCTGTAGTATGACGTCTCAGCCCTGACCTTTCCTTCGTAGTTTTTTTCGGCCTTGACATAACCTTGCGTCCTGCGCCTATCTCAGAGTTCGACCGATTTCTCTGCATATCCGCATCACTCTGGTCAAAACTTGCATACAAAAAGTCCTCTTTAGGAGACGCAGGCACGCGAAGAGATTTCTTCAAGCCACTCATTAGTGAACAAATGTGTTGAGATATTATGGAGACAAAGGGACCGATCAGAGAGGAGTGAGGGAAGTAGGGAGAGAAGTGGGTATGATAGGGGAATATAGCCAGGCCGAATTCGAGCTTTGTAAGGGGAATTTAAGCCTTTGTATATCTGCTAGAGGACTAATAGTGCAGAGTTGAGAATGTAAATTTACGATGGACACCAAACGATCTCCCAAGTATCAAACTACTCGAAAATCGAGTATTTGCAGTCTTCAATCGCCTCAATGAATCAGCCTTTCATCCAGTGGTTTTCCCTCTGCAGCCTGCCTATGTGGCCATCAGTCTAACGGCATACATGAAGCGAGCTTTTAGCTCTGTGCAAGAAGCAATTCCCGCCTAAGCCCTGACCCCTTCTAAAGGCAACTAGCAGTGTTTGGACTGCCGAACAGTGCCGAAAGTGAGAAACTCGAACTCTAGCTAATCCTGGACCTTTGAGTTGACCAGGAAATAGGGTTTTCGCTGTTAATCAGAGAAAGCCACTGCGGATTTTCTCGAGTTTGGACCTCTTCTTTCTCCGATTCTTCAGCATCATGACTTTCTTACACTTCAGACGCACATTGACATGCTCCACCACTAGCGGCTCGATCTCCACGGAGTCGATACACATAATAACCAGGTTAAAAGTGCCAAGTGGATACTTAGAACTGCCAGCCGTAAAGGCGATATCACAGAACTCGAAGCGGTCACTGCTCTCGACCTCTACCAGAGTATCTCCCACTATTAAAGGCCGGCCTGAAGCAGTGTTGAGCACTTCGTGGTAGGGGGGGAGGCAAGTGAAGGCTTTCAGCACATATCGCAGTTTGTCAGGCATTACAGCCGGGCAGTTCAGTTTATCAAACACACGAAAGGTCATTCTTACCAACCGACGCTTGAAGAAGATGCGCTTGATGTCTGGGAGGGCGATAATATAGTATGAAAAAATCGGGATTTCTTGATAAAGCACTCGCACTATTCCTTGGTTGCTTTCCTCGTCAGTCTTAATATCGCGAGAGAAGCGGTCCCATTCCCCTTTCAAGCCTGTAGCCAACGTGCGAGTCACATCCAGTGCCTCTGAGATTTGTTGAAGCAAGTCCTGACTATGCTCAACAGAACGACTCACGTCCCCAATTAGTCCAAAACTGTGCGCAGCCAGCCCTTGACCGAGCTCCTTAGGCTGACCGTCCACAAGGACCAAGGGAGCAGGTAGACACTTAGGTACGGACATTTTACTATTAGGCTAGTGGACATTCCTAGTCAGATTTTAACTTCGAACTGAGATTTCAGAGGCTGGTGGGATTGAAGGACGGGGAATGGAAGCCATTGCAAGGGTGTGTAGATCCAGAGCGAGTCCAAGTAAGAAAAAGCATTGTATTGGTGCTAGTCGGGAGAAAGAGGAAGTGGCTAGGAAGACTGAACTGATTTCTCGAATGGTAGTCAGTCTTGTCGTCCATATTAGAAACGTTATGAACTTCCAGACTTTAGACGAAGAACTGAAGTGTCTATGGCTCACCGGCAACTCCCTGACCCTGGAAGAGCGGCTGCAAGTCGAGCTGTCCCTACTCGAACTCACTCAAAAGGAAGACTTCGAAGACCTGCTGTTCTGGGGCAAAATCAAAGGTGTGTCCCGGGACTACTTCCTATCCCTTGGTCTGAAGTACCGCGGCCAATACGAATTCCCTCTCAAACGCTTCTTCTGGTGCAATAGCGTCAGTTGGTCCTTTGCAGAACTGCCGAGTGTGAACCCGAATGACAGCGCTAAGGCGGACCAGTTCAACTCTTTCTTCACAGGCGATCATGGGAAAGTACTGGTGGAAGCGCCGGCTGAGGACGAGAACCAGCCGCCCGCAGAGGAAGAAGACGCCAAGGAAAAGGACAGCTTAGCTTCCAGGGAAGAGGAAAAAGTGCCAGCCCGGGCGTTTACGGAGTTGGACAGACTGGCAGTTGTAGTGCGTGCTATAGAGCAGGACTGCCAACTAGTGCCACAGGGAGCCTTTCGAATCACACCCGCGCATGAACTCAGCCGAAGCCGGGCCTTTGCAGGCCTCAGCAGGACGGAGGCGAAGTCCCTAAGCTGCTACTTGCACTTCCGCAATGTGCAAAGTCAGGCAAAGCGCTCTCAACTGGACAGAGACGACGCCATCTTCACCTACGACTTCCTCGATCCAGCCGAAAAAGACCTGCCACAGCCTTGTTGGAGCCTGCAGACGGATAGCGCCAAAGAACTAATCAATGTCAGGTCGCTGTTATGGCCTGGCTACGTGGCCTACCACCGAGCCTGCACTCCCCGCTTCGGAGGAGCATACATTGGCAACGGCATCAAGAATGTCGATCTGGTCTTTATGCTGTAAGGCTTAAGTTAGCAGTGTCTCCTAGCTTCCAATATGCCTCGGTCTATCCTGGGCAGGTGCACTTCCTTGACAGTTCCCTCACTATCTGTGTCTGATAAAGAGTCGCAGGGCAGGGTAAAGCGGACGGCTTTCGGCTGCGCGGTAGAATCTGTGGTATTGGTCAAGCTTGATTGGCGGTTAGTGGCGGAGCGTCTCAACTTCAAAGAACTGATCTGGGTAGAGAGGAAGGTCTTCCGGGGAAAACTGCGGATGTGTGCGGTTGTTAAAGCGCGCTTTCGTCTGTGATGGTCACTAGTCTGTAGCCAGTCCAGTACGACCGACGACTGACTCCAAGCCGCAAACAGACTCTTTATATAGCGGTAATCCGGCCTCTCTTCAAACTGCAAACTGCGGATATAGACCACCGCCTGCTCAAACTGCCTGGGACAGCCTTGAAACAGCTCCGCCGGACTCAGCAGTATTTTCCTCATAATGCCTTTCCCTTGGACTGCGCCTTGCCATAGCAGTTTCCCCTTGATAAAGAACAGCAGCACGAAAAACAGGCTTTGCAGGTCGTCTCTCCTACTCTGTTGTAGGCCTAAATGCGCATTGAGAGAAGCGTAAGTTAGAGTTCCAGCGAAGGATTTGTCCTGTTTGAAGGGAATGTGCATGCCGAATTCCAAATTGACGTACTTTTTCGCAAGTCCGAAGTCTGTGATGTAGATCAAGTCTTTGTCCGTGCACCCTACTAGGAGGTTTTCAGGCTTAATATCGCGGTGTAAATACCCCCGGCTATGTATGTGTTCAATTCTATCCACAGCCTGGCAAGCAATCTTCGCAACAGTCTCCAATCCAAAGCACTTCCCACAGTCCTTAAACAGCACTAGCAGGTTTCGCCCCAGTAACTCAGTGACCATGAAATCGCACTCTTCCTGTGTTCCAAAGGCGTACAGCTTCGGAATGCCCACTGCTCCCTGCAAGTTGCTCAGTGCTTCGCTCTCATTGAACAGGAGACGTTGGTGAGTGTTCGCTGATTTCTCGAATTTGATAGCGATGTTTTGGCCGGTGTCTAGGTGGGTGGCTTTGCGGACTTCGCCGAAAGTGCCTTGGCCGATGATTTCGCCCACTTCGTACTTTCCGAGAAGTACTTTATGGGAAGTCATTGCTTTTATATAGGAAATGTTTCCTTGTGAGGACTCGGACTGAGCCTAGGTAGCAATGGCAGGAAGCATGTACTTTTAGGGAATTGTTGAATTTCACTAGTGGAAACAGCGAAGTCGAGTGTGTCTAAATGTATTGCTGCAGTTGCTATATAGATACTGCCCCAGCTGAGAAAAGAATACGCAAATTCTTACTTTCGCGACAACGCTGCCTAGTCTTAAACGTATTTATAGTGAAAACTCAATCCACCAACTCGTTTCTTCGAAATTTCGCTTGTTAACCCATCGACGAATGCGCGCAAATACAGAAAGTGCCTAAAGAGAAATGCAGCGATCGGAAGGGTGCTGAAGAAGCTTTAGCTAGTCGTCTGCGTCTTCTAAGCCTAGGAACTTCCCCACTGGAGTGGGCTTGAGCGTGCCTTTGACCATTTCGAAGGCTCCTTCGAGGAACTCCTCAGCCAGGTACTCCGCACCCTTGAAGTTGGGATGTACGAGCCACAGAGCCAGCAAAGCCTTGAGCGTGTCAAAGAGACAGAAGCCGGACAAGAAGGACAGCAGCGTCTGCTCCAGGAAGGATACCAGTCCCAGCACCAGCCAGTAGGAAAGCCACTGCTTGGAGAACTGTTTGTCCTTGAGACTGCTATAGGTCTGCGAGAGCGGGTACACCCACACTACGCCCACTCCCACGAGACAGAACAGCAAGCACAGCATTTTATTGCCATTGGACTGCCCCCGCCGTCTGCACTATAAAAGACAGGCATGGCCCAACAGAACCTGGACCAACAGGCGGAGGAAGTGACGTATACAGCCCTGGGACATGCTGAGTTGGAAAGTGCCAGAGTGCCGCTCAGTCCCAACTCCCTGGCCTTCAATAGCCAAGACATGGATAGCAAGTACAATCAGCGGTTGCTCGGACTCAGTGGCAGTCCAGGGGAAATGTCCTTAACATTCAAAAATAACCTAGTGCTGTTCACTGTCGGCCTGTTGCTATTTGCCATAGTGGAAGTAGCAGGACAGTCAGTGCTGTACTATAGACAAGAGAGGATCAGTGAAAGTGACTTAAACGTCCATTTGATAAGCGTTACGATCCTCTTGACATGCGGATTAGCTATTTTAGCAGCAGTGCGGCTATCTCTCGCAATTCGTTCAATCACCAAAAAGGCCTATTTCGCCTTCTGCCTCTGCCTAAGCACCTATCTAATCGTGACAGATCAGCGCATTTTAGCCGCCATTTCACATAGCGACTATAGTCCCAATCATTGCAACAACGTGGTTATTCTAATGCTGTTTCTATACCTCTACCGCCTCATCTCTTTCGCGTATTTCCTCGGAGTGCTGGTTCTGTCTGTATACACCTTAGTTCTATATTTGACCCTAATGGTCGCGTATTCCCCACAGGACCAAATAGTGACCGTAATGGAATTCCTGTTTTTAGCGCTTTTCTGCGTTTTGCTTTGCTTTAATACGCATCAAACTGAATTCCGGGCGCGGAGCCTTTTCTACCGATCGCTCCAAGAGGAGGAAAGCTCCTTCCACAGCAGCAACGCCTCCAACGCTCCCACTCACTCCAACAAAGGCTTCAACACAGAGGCCGAAAAACTCATCGAAATGTGTGAAAACGTGCGGAAAAAGGTAAAAACTGCTGCTTCTGTGGTCATTTTCACAGACATAAAATCGCAACTCAAAGTCGCTCTGCACGAATTAGACACTATAATGGAAAAACTCCGCAAAGGAAACATCAACGAAATCGTGAAACTGGACCTGCACAACGACAGCATCGACGAGGAAGACATGGAGTTTATCCGGCAGCAGTTCTATCGAAGTGGCGAAAATGAGAAATTTACGCAGCACACAGGACCGATACAGTACACAAACAGGCGCGCTTCTGTGGTAAACATGGCTGAATTGGGACTGGACCATTTAGGCGGGATGCTGGAGGAAATTGGGAGAAGTTGGGGTTTTGATATATGGAGGACGGTCAGTGTGAGTCAGCATAGTGTGTCGATTGTGGGGAAGTACTTGTTCAAGAAGTGGGACTTGCTGCCGCATTTGAAGTGTCCGGAGTACATGGCGGACCAGTTCTTTCTGAAGGTGGAAAAGACCTACCTGGACAACCCCTACCACAATGCGTGTCATGCGGCAGATGTGTGTCATTCCTTTTTCTACTTCCTCGAAACTGCCAATTTACTCAAGAAATTAAGCGAAATCGACATGACAGCCTGCATAATTGGAGCCCTGGGACATGACATTGGACACCCGGGATTGACCAATCGCTACTTAGTCAACAGCAAGCACAAACTGGCCATGCGCTACAACGACTCTTCAGTGCTGGAAAACATGCACATCGCGCAACTCTTCAAAGTCATGCGAGAGCCAGGGCGGAATCTGCTGGAAGACCTGGAGAAAGAGGACTGGACGAGTCTGCGGAAACTGCTGATAGAGCTGATTCTGCACACTGACATGAGTAAGCATTTCGAGACTTTGGGGAACTTCAGGACCTGGGCGCAGGCCAACTCCCTAATAGAGACTTTCGACGACAAAGTCATGGTCCTGTCCATGGGGCTGAAGTGCGCGGATATCGGCCATGCTGCGAAAAGCACTGAATTGCATATGAAGTGGACGGAGCTGATTTGCGAGGAGTTCTTCCACCAGGGAGATCTGGAGAAGGCGGATGGACAGCCTGTGTCTATATACTGCGATAGAGCTACTACGGATGTTGCTAAGTCCCAGGCAGGGTTCTTGAAGAATATATGCGTGCCTTTGTATGAAGCCTGGACTGGGTTTTTGTCCTGTGGGGAAATCAGCGATAAGTGCATGGGGCAGCTGAATAGCAATATGATTATGTGGGAAGGTAAAACTAAAGCCCGCAGAGCCTCTATCCTGACTGCAAGCGTCCCTATCCCTCTCAGAGACCTATCTCCGCGGATAGAGCCCAAGTCTTCTGACCTCAGTTCCTTCCATAGCGATAACTCGTAAATGGCAGAATACCACAAAATGGGCAAAGATGAAGACCCACGCGACCCAGCCTTTCCCACCTCGGAGATTCCGGTTGTAGGCCTTACTGTAGCACTATGTCCACTCCGGCTGCCTAGAGACCTGCTGCTGTCCTGGCCGCTTTCGTCTCAGTCCGGAGGAACTAAACGCGGTGAGAAGTCTACGAGAGCGGGCTCAAGTCAAATACAACTCCCACAACTCTGCTCACTTAGACCAGCTCCGAGAGCTGTGGCAGCACATCTTCCCCGACGCACCCCCGCCTGAAAACGTGGAAAGTCCCAGGTGGAAAGACGTGGGCTTCCAAGGAAACAACCCTGGGACTGACTTCAGAGGCGCTGGAGTCACTGGTTTGCAGCAATTACTGTACTTAGTCACAAGGCAGACTGAGGACTTTCGCAGGGTTCGGTCCGGAGCAGTTGACTACCCGTTCGCGATTTCCGCCCTGAACATTACCTATTTCTTGATATTTTACCTGCAGCTGAATGAAAGGAAGGAAGTCGCGCAGCCCCAGCAGCGTCTAGCGCCCGCCCGGTACTCTCTATCCAGTGCCTTAAAGGCTTTCTACCGACTACAAGTCCAAAGTCCCGAAGCCTTGGAAGAAGTCTACTGCGCCACTGTCCTTTTCATGCACTTCGCCTGGCTCCGTCTCAACAAGACTCAACATCTTTCCATAATGGACTTCAGCCAGGCCATATCCCTCGCACAAGCCAAACTCGAGCAGATTCTCCTCGCGAGTCCCAGGACTATGAGCGAATTCGTGCAACTCAAAGCTGCAGCTTTGCATGAAGACGCTTAAAACTTGCTAGTTAGTCCCCCACTTCTGAGCCTCCTGCCTGACTTGTGTCCTCTGCGAAAAGCGGCTCTTGCGGAATTGTGATTCGAGAGATGTCTTTGAAGGCGATTTTGAAGCTGCTTTCGGTGGGCACGGGAGGGAGCACCTTTTTGAGTGGGGCGGGAGCGGGCTGGTGCAGAGTGTAGTAGCTACGGCTCCTTTCCCGCTCTTGCTTCAGCATGGAAGTCACCTGCTTGCCCATTTCTCGCATGTGCTGGCTGGTGTCGGGGATGCGTCTTTCAAGGAGCAGCAAGGTTTGTGAGTGAGCCGAGTAAATCCGAGGCTTGAGGATTGCCTCTGCCTTGCCACTGAGATTCTGCTCATCATTCACATCAGAAAGCAGCTTCAGGGTCTTATTCTTCTCGTTCCTTTCCTTGCGACTGCGCTTCAGCAGACTGATTTCTGCATTGAAAAATGTCCTTTCCTTGTCCTTGTAGGTATGGAAGCAGTTGTAACAGACGCGGATTCGCTCTAATAGCCGCGGGTTCAGCAGATCTCCGAGTTCTGTGGTGTCCCCACCTTTCTGGATTTTGTCCATCATCATGGTTTTTTTAGATAATTCATACAACATTGTTGCGTGTTTATTATGCAGTTCCGACATTTCCCCGTTATACAGGAATTTCACTCTGTCTCTCCCTATAAAGGAGTAATGTTCATCCGGCGGAACCGATATCTTGCAATAGTCCCCCGGACACTTAAAAGCCGTGTCAATCTTAATATGCACCGGCACTTCCGGAACTTCCTCCACCGTGTACGCCTTTATCTTAATGAGCCACCAAGTGCCTTCCCAGTCCTCACAAAAGTCGCATACCAAATCCACCAGTCTCAGCCTGCGCCTCTGAATCATGCGATTCACCAAAGTCCTTAGTAACTTCGTCTGCATCAAGGCGGGTTTAATGAGTTTCCCGGTTTTGATACTTAGAGGAGAGGTTTTTTTCGTGTCAGTAGAGTCAGTGCAAAATCGGTCTCTGAGCAGACGGACTAGATGCGAGGGTAGCGGCATTGTGTTTTGCTCGAAGTCCTCAGCGTCTTTGGGCGGCTTGCGGGTGAGTTGGGCGTAGAGTTCGGACTGGGGCAGGGCGAGCAGTGCCACTGGCGCAAGTTCTGACTCGAAATAGGGACTTAAGTCGCTGTCTTCCGCATCGAAGGAAAGGTGGGTGCTACCCAGCCGGGCTTTGCGCTTGGCTGGCTGTTCTATGGTGAAGCGCTGGATGGACTCTTCCACTCGCTTTTCGATGACTTTCTGATAGAAAAGTGCTTGCACGTGTATGTCACTTCCGGCTGGCAGGACAGTTTCAGGCTCTTTCCAGGCTGAAGTCCCTGCAGGAGGCCTGACTTCCTTCGCTGGGGATATATCTGTGGTGGCTTTACCGTCGACCCGGGTTCGGTTCGATAACACCACTGCTTTGAACCCTTGCGGCACTGAAATCACGCGTAAACGACAGGTCTGTCTGCCTTTCGGCATAATAAACCTCTGCATCACACAGTCTAAAGGCTGCTTTTCCCGACTTCGCCACTCGTCAAAAGCCTCGACTCTCCTTATAAACACACGTCTATACCCTCCCTGGTCCGACTTGTAGATCATCAAAGGACTCACGCCTTTCAGCCTTTTCCCCCGCTCGTTCAAATGCTTGAACACATTGACGATCACTTTGAACTGCCAGTGCTCGATGCCCTTGTGGAAGGTCAGTTCGCCGAGTTCGTTGGTGTACATGAGGGTGGGCGACTTGAAGCCGAAGCCGAAAATGAGGGAATCAGGGATGTTGAGGTGCACCTTTGGAGGGTGCTTCCGAGTCTTATTCCACGGTAGTTTCACCTCTTCGAGGAGCTCACTATTGCTCAATCGCTTCAAAGTCTTATACGTGAACAGCCCAGTTCCCAGTATGTCCGGGTCTCCGGGGTGCGGGTACTGGACTTCCGCTAACAGCAGCTGTTCAGTGTCTTTGACAGTTCGAGTGGGAGTGGGCTTGCGCAGGGCTCTGAGCAGTTTCGAGGTTTCGAAGAGTTTGGACTCGCTGAGTGCAATTTACTCGAGAGGCTTTTCCTTCTCTTTGATCTGCTGAATGACTTCTCGCCTTAGCTTGGACTCCACCCGGTGCAGCTGGTCGAATTGGCTTTTGTACCCCAGGTCGTAGGCGCTTTTCCGCATGAAGGATGTCATTTTGGACTTGGTCGAGCCAATTCTCGCGAAAGCTGTCTATTGCTCACTGCCGTCAATAATCGCGTCCTGGTCTTTGAGTCCCTCCATAGCTTTCTAATGGAAAGCGAATTGGAAAAGACAGTAGTCCTCGACACAGCCACGACCACGCTCCCGACCCTGGAAACCACCCGCAGGGCAGCCACCACTCTAGGCGAATTACTACCCAACGGAGAAATCTCTCTGAGAAGAGCCCGGCTGAAGCAAGTCCCCAAGGAACTATTGGAGGACCGGTGGGACCGAGTGCTGCACTTCGACCTTAGGGAAAACGAAATCTCCTCGCTGGATTGCAGTCCTGTCCTGGGCTTGCTGCAGCTACGCACGCTGGACTTGAGAAGTAACCGGGTGGAGTTCCTGCCTGAGGAGATAGCGGGGTTAGTGCGACTCAAAGTATTGAGAGCGGACGAAAACCTGATATCGTACTTGCCCAGGGCTTTGTGGACACTAGAAGCCTTGGAAGCGCTCACACTCGGGAAAAACTCACTTTTCGCCTTGCCTGGAGAAGTGGGGAAACTAACCCGTCTGAAGACTTTGGTGCTGTGTGAAAACCGGATCCTGTCCCTGCCTACCGAACTAGGCGAATTGAAACACTTGCAGGCGCTATCTATCCACGGGAACGAGTTTTCCTCCCTGCCCACCTCTTTCTGCGACCTCACCCAACTCAAGGAAATCAGTCTGGAGTGGTTCCGCTACACCCTGCCGCCACTGCCCAAAGTCCTCAAAAGCAGCATCGGTCAAAAGATGATATCAAGCCTGTGTTCGCTGACTTCAGACCTACGTCGACAGAACATACAGTACTGCACGCTGTTAGTGTTTTTGATGCACTTCAGTGGGCAAGAGATGTCGGGCATCACAATATCGAAGTCGAAGAAAAGTCTGATGCACATGGCGGCTCAGGAAGGGGATTGTGGAGTAGTGAAAGGATTGTTGGAAAGTGGGATGGGACTGAATACTTTGGACGGGGAGGATTTCAGTCCGGTGGCTTTAGCACTGAGAGAGGATAAAATGAACTGTGCGAAGTTGCTGTTGGACCAGGGGGCGGATGTGAGGGGCGGGGCGGGGCATTTTGGCACGCCTTTGCACCTGGCGGTGCTGAAGCAGGAGCCGTGGTTGGTGAGAGACTTGCTGAAAAGAGGTGCGCTTGCGAGTGCGAGGGATAGGGAAGGGAATACGGCTTTGCACCTTGCGATGGTATTTTTCTCCTCAAGTCCGCGCAAAGGCCTCATCATCGCAGACATGCTGCTAAACGCAGGCGTAGAAGTGAACGCTAGGAACGAAGATGAAAACACCGCCCTGCACCTAGCAGTCCGCACAGGCCACGTAGACGCTGTCAAGTGGGTGTTACTGATGAATCGGAAACTTGCAAGGATGAGAAAAGAGCCGTTTGACCTGAATACTAAGGGAAAGGCGGGACTTACAGCTCTTCATATAGCCACTAATGCTGGCTTTTACGAGATTATGCGATTGTTGATAGAGGTCGGGAAGGTGAATTTACTGCTTCGGTCGAGTGACGGCTTGACTCCAAAACAAGTAGCGAAAAAGGACCTAACTCTATTGAAATACCTAATTTTGGCCGAGAAAGAAGCCTATTTCGACCTGAGTCACCGCACCCAGCATATCGAAGTCAGAGACGAAGACGCTCAGCCCGACCTGCCACAGGCCGCTAACGTATTAGACCCTACCGCCTCCCTTTCAGAGCGCTACTCCGCTTTATACGCTTTATTTTCCCTCCGCAAAAACGACGACTTACGAGAAATCGCTGCTTCTCTGGACTCTTCCAGCCCACTGTTACCCGACGTGCTGTATCTTTTAGGCCAATTGAACGATAGTCGCGCATTACCGATTTTCGAGCGATTCGGGCAAGAAGTAGCACTTCAGTCCTCTTTAGTGCGGGACGAAAGTCTCAATTCGGTGGATTTGATCCGCGGAGCCAGCACTCAAACCCTCGCTATGAGAGTCATTATGGGGCCCAAACTGCAGAGAAGTGAGCAGATTCTGAGAGGATGTTTGAGTGTGCGCAACTTGACTACCTTTTCGAAGGAGCACAAACGCAGCTTGAGACCTAGCTAACTGTTTTTCTGCCATTGCTAGATTAACTAGGGGATTGGGAAATAGACGGAGTTGCTACCGACAGTGAAATCTCTATGAGTAAGGCTACGAAGAAATGCCTAGGGAGCACTGTGATTGAGTGCCGCAATTCGCCTTCAGAAGTTCTGTGCTATATTTACTTAGTTGCGCATTTTGGACCAGATGAGCAACCAGAGACCAAAGGAAATCAGTGTGAAGGGTTTCGCTACACCTGCACCACTGCCAAAAGCCCTCAAAAGCAGCATTGGGCAGAGTGTCTCTCCGGTCTGTGTTCACTCAATTAGGACCTGTACATGCATTCAGTACGGCACGTTGCTAATGGTTTGACTCATTTCAGCGACTAAAGCCGAAGCGTGAGAAAGCTTCTTCTGGACCTGATGCGCTTGGACTTAACAGCTAACTCCCTTGCTTCACCCATTTATCAGCTACTGGATTTTACTACAGTCTCGCTTTCAGTAGCTTGATAATCTGCTGATACAGCTCAATTGGAAGGGTACAAGATGAGGCAATATCAGCAGCTGTTGCGAGCGCCACCTTCGCCTGCTCAAGTTGCCACTCCTCACTACTCTGGCCATACTTCGAGAGTTGCACTAGGCGATTGACAGTGTCCTCAGTGATTTGAGGCGTCCCGTTTGTCAGAGCACTCGCAACAACTCTTGTGTCGTTGAGGAGTCCGAGAGGCACCACTTTCTTGCAGCACACCATGTCGTGGAAAGTGCAGACTGTGAGGTACAGGGTTTCTGCATACTGTGTAGAGCCGGGAGGGAAAGTGCGACACTGCTCCTTGAGCGGTATTAGGTACGAGTCGATTGCATTGAAATCGCAAAAATTCCCAAAGCAGTAGGAACGCGAAAAGAGGTGATAGAAATCAATGCGGTTTTCGAGTGCATACCTGACCGCTTCCCCTAGTATGTCAACAGCCCGAAAGCTTTCCCCTGCCAGCCAGACTAGTGAGGCCAGTTCCAGCTGGATTTTCACCCTCAATTTGCTCGTGATTGGGCTACTCAGCGCTCCTGACACATAGACGAGGACCTCGTTATACAGTGGAACTCCACCTCACTGAAGTTTGCCTTGCACATGAGCCGCACAAAAGCTGCTGTCTTTTTAGACACGCTCTCCCTTTCCCAGCAGATCACAAGCGCACATAGCCTCTGTGCTCTTTTCGCTCTTCCTGAGTTCAGGTATAGCTCAGTTAGTGACTTGAGCAGCTGTTTCAGCATGGTTTCCATGCCAGGTTCTCTTAGAGCAGCGTTGAGTCTTCGCAGGAGGTCCTTGGATTGGTCCTCTTCCATAGGCTCCATATTGAATATAACGTGGTTGGTGAAAAACGAAAGATAACATCAGTGGGAAAAAGTCATAGTAGCTGCGTAATCGACTGCTAGCGTAGCCTAAACTACTTGTAACACAATCTTAAGTCCGAGTAATAGTGCTTGCTGTGCTTGAGTCCACTAGCTATCACTTCCTCCCGCGTATACTCGGAGTCAGACTTACGCTCGCCAAGTGAACTGTTTTCCCCTTTTGACCTTGTCCACGCTCTTAGTAGGGCCATTGCTCCTGCTAGCTCCAACATCGCCTCTTTTCGTTCTGGTTCCCATATATATTTCCGTCTACATTTGGGACATTCCTCCCTGAATTCTTTAACAGTCAAACAATACACAGTGGTATTCAAAACAGGTTCGACTAACTCTGAATGGCCCTGCTTCTTCAGTTTGCGTGCAAATTTTGCCAGATGTGTCATCAATCTCGCAGCAGGGAAAATAGCTTCGATAGGCAGCTGCGTGATGACTTCCTGAATTTCACTCCAACAGTCCAGACTTATTGAATCCCATCTTTCAATTTGAGAGTAGAGAGAAAGTGTCTTGTAAAGGACAGTAACGAAAGTTGGGGAGTTAGGCTGCATGCGGACGGATCGAAAGTAAGCCCTGATATACCACTCCGCTTCATAGAGAGTTTCCATGCGCCGATTAGAAAACTCTTGCTCAACATAATCATCGATGAATGTCTTATCAGCGTCAGGTTTCAACCACTTGAAGGCCTCAGATGGATGCCACAGGAGATAGAGTAGCATTCCTTCCTGCATCGTGACTCGAGCGCGTAGCACTCCGGACAGATTGGGAAGTGCAAGGAAAGAGTCGTAGGCTGTCAGGGCAGCAGGAATGGCGTTGATTAGGGGAGGGAGGGAACACCTTCGGAGGGCTCTGCAATATGCTCGTAAATTATTGTCCACAGCTCCGCTCTCGCAGCAGCGCCAACTGAGGCATTCTTTTTGAATGTAGAGAGGGAAGTCGAAGCCTAAGGCGAGGGCTGTAGTAGCGGCCGACTCCAACATAGACAGAGTCTCCTTGTGTCTAATTGCACAGAGGAGATTTCCCTTCTGCAGCATTACTTTTAGGCGGATTTGGTCCGACACAGCTGAGTCGGCTATAAGGCTGTCCAGAGCCGCCAATGCTTCTGCGCTGAAGTAAGATTTGCACCCATGATAGGAACCCACCAAGCGCTCAATAGCGAGGAATACTGAGGGCGTGATTGGTCTTTGTCTACAGCGGATTGATACGATTTGAACAAGTGATTGCTCCGCTTCCCCGTGCTTCCCTGCATTTCGGTAATAAACATAGAGTCCAGACAGCAGATACTCTTGTAAGTCTTCCATGTGGGGTCTTTCCCCGACTGCTTGCAGAGAAGTGACCAGTCCGAGTTCAGTCTCGTGCTCCTGCAGGAAGGTTGAGAGATATCAGACCTACATATGGCGTAATCTAATGCTGCGCAGAGGACTGAAGCAGGTGCAAGTGGCTCAACTGCGGTCCGGGGCCCACCCCGACTTCCCCTTCGTAGGCTTCTACTCCCACAAGCGTGCTATCAACATCTACGACGCCAATATGTGGTTTTACGACGGTGTAGCGCCTGAGTACATTGTCGACCAAATGCAGCCGCAACTGACTGGCGCTACTCTCTGGGCCAGAAACATCGTTATTGGCTTTGGAATTCCTATGTCTCTGGCTGTCTTTCTGTCCGTTTCTCTGGGTTTTGTCTTCACGCGGCCTTATCAAGACGTCTACATCACTGACACGCCTACTTTCCACAGCTCTATGAGAGCGGTGCTGAAGGAAGGCTTGGAGAAGAAGACTTTCGCGAGGAAACACCCACTGGGCCACATGCATGACTACCAGAATGAGGGCTGGGATGCAATGCCCACGCATTGGATCTACAAGCAGTTTAGACTCGCCTAAGGCTCACTTCAGCAGATAAGTCCTCGCTCAGAGCTTGGGAACGGAAGCGCAGGACCTCCCTGACATCCGGCACCAGCGCCAAGTCCTCCAGCAACTCCCCCAATTTGCCCAGTTCCCTGTCGTCCTTATCATCATAAAAGCTTCTTATCTGCACTCCATTGTCTGGGTGCAGTGCGAAGGACTCTGGAGAGTTCTAATTAGGTCTCACGTCCACAATTATCACTTGACTCAGGTCTCTCCCCAGCTGTTCTATGTCTTTCACTAGTTTCCCTTGCGCCATTTGGCAGTTTTCCCTGAAGAGTCGCTGACTTATGCGCTTTTTCGGGTCGATCAGGTCAATTACAGGGTCAGCGTAGAGGGAAATGCTGGCTGTAAAGACCACCAACTCGTAATATCGGTCTGCGAGGGTGAGTAAGTCAGCCACTCCTGGGCGGATAGTGACGTACAGCAGGACTTCTTTATGGTCTGCGAGCAGTTGCAGCACTGCGTCTGCCTTCTCCAGCTTTGAAAAGGTGCAGTGCACTAAAGTTTCATCCAAGTCCAGTATCAGCGTTTTCTTGGTAAAGGCCAGAGGCGCTGGAGAACTGGCCACCTCCGCCCTAGTGGTAATATAGGTTCTGGAGCCGACAAAGCGCACACAGCAACACAGCACCTGCAGCCACCTGACCACTCGAGGCCTGGCCGCAATCCCCAGCATAGAGCCCAGACCTGAGTGAATCACTGGGTCGTCTGTGGGGCGCTGAGACGGACACACTCGCCTCTGTCGCTTTTCATTCATTGTTATTACCTCTACACACTGTGTTCGGCCTCTGGGTTCAGAATTCCCTCGAAAGCACTCATTTCGATGCCGTACTCGTCGAGGTCTTCGCACTGCAGGGCTTCCAGGAAGACGACCATTTCCCTTTCCTGCATGTCAGGGATGCCGAGTGTCCGCATCCCGGCTACTAACTTGTCAGGGTATAAAATGCCCTCTTTGCTGTGGAACACTTGTCGCAAGTTTAGGCTTTTTCGAGCTAATTCGTTGGCGATCAGGTCCAGGTAGCCAGAGATAATCTGCCTTTTCTCCCCTTCTTCCAGCGACTCCTCAGTGCCTGCGTCTCTACTGATATAGGATTCGCTTGAGGAGTTGTCAGCATAGGCTTGAATCAACTTGATGAACGGCACCTGATCCAGTGCGAAATTGAGCGAAAAGAAGAGTAGTTCCAAGTAGTGATACTCCCGGGAATTGAAGTGGAACTCCAGCTCTTCGCAGATTGCCTTTAGATCTGCCATAGTGATATTGCCGCTGTCTGCAGGGTCGCGCAGACTGCAGGCTGCTTTGAACTGGGCTTTGACGGAGGACAGCACTTCTGTGATGTGGTGGTCGAAGTCGGCTTCATCGGCCGGAGTGAAGACTTCCCAGTCCTCGAAGGCTGCCAATAGCCGAGTGGATACGTCCTTAGTTGCACCTTCCTGTGCAGAGTCAAGTGCGTAAGTCACAATTAGATTAATTTCTTCTGTATTCGTCAGACTGAGGGGAGACTCACTCAGCATTTTGGCCAATTGCCCTCTTGTAATGGTGTCTTTAGCGTCTGAGCCGAAGAGAGTGGAGGCAAGGTTGGATTTGGGGATTCGGTGCAGCTGAAATCGATACCCCAAGGCTTTGAGAGCTGTGGCTGTGGCTGGAGACAGGACAGGGGCAGAGGACTGGTCTAGGGACACTTCAGCAGGGGTTTTGTACTCAGGGAAATAGGGCGCTATACGGTGTTCCACGTCTTCCTTGACTCGAAAAGTGTCGTTCACAGAGGGATTCCGGCTTGCTGTCTGTGTCTGTGGAAGACTGTGCAGCCCTTCATTCAAATCCCTCAGCACCGCAGGCTGCTCCACCGCAGTCCGCACCTCTGCCAAGCTCGTCTCCACCCCTGCAGCATTGAGCGCTATCCACAACTCCTTCGCTGCAACCGACTCCGCCATCAACACACTCCGCACTGCTCTCTTCCTCTCTACAGACGCAGTGGATAGTTTCTGAGCACATCTTTCCACGTACTCCACTAGTGACACCGCTGTGGACTTTTCTATCGCAGCGATCATAGCCCTGTCCGCTTCATCATCGCTAGAGGGTCTTTGCAAGGCGCGGGAGAGCGAGGCCTTTGTGACTTCTAGGGCGGAGACTAGCTGCTGGATTTGAGCTTCTAGGACTTGGGTGTGTTCGTTGGAGGCGAGGATCAGCTGGCGGGCCTGGGCTAGGTCTGCAATTAGTCCACTTTCTTGGGCCAGGGACGCTTTTCGTTGGCTTTCGCACAGTTTCCCATATTGAGTTTGCAGTGCCTTGACCTGCTCCCCGAGTTCCATTTCCCTTAAATTCGCACCTTTGAGTGCGATTTCCAACTGCGCAATCTCCCCTTTCGCCTTTTCCAAGTCCTCAGTCCTACCCTTCAAATCCTCCTGCAAATCTCTTTCCCCCCTACTCTCCCCCTCTTCCTGTCTAACCAACACCTCCATCACTTCCTCCAAGTGATGCTTCAGTCGCATGCACTCGTCTGCATAGGCCCGCAGTTCTATCTCCAACTCTGTGATTCGGGAAGTGCGGATGTCTTTCTTGGCTTTCTGAGTTTCTTCTTCTTTGGCTCTGAGTTCGTTGCGGAGCTCTTTGATGGTGGTTTTGAGGTTGGAGACGAGGTGAGTGGAGTGGATGGTTGCACTGAAGTGTCGTTCTTTGGCAGTGCTTTTGAGACCCTCCAGTGTCTCATCCCGCCTGTCCAGCTCCCTTTCCAACTGCTGCATCTTAGTCCTCAACTTCACATTTTCCTCTCGGAAATAGTTCGCTTCCATCTTCAGCGCCAGTGTCTCCTCATAAAGGCGTTCCTTCTCCAGCGCAATATGCTTGGGCTTCAGCCGGGCTAGAGTGGTAGTGCTGGGCAGTGCAGGCCGTTTCAGCCTCTGCAGAGCGCCGCTTTTCGACGCAGGAAACTGCTTAGAAGCGGACGCAGGTCGTGTAGAGAGCCGCTGGATCGACCCTGAGTCGGGCTTCACAGTCGTCGGTCTGTCCTGCCAAAGTTCCTTTTCCTCATTCGGGGAATGGTACTGCAAGAAAGACATACTATTGCTAAAGGCTGGTACTAGGCGAAGTCTCCAGACTGTGTTGTTTCTTATAAATGACCTCCTGGGCACCTGAGCGAAGGGCCGCCGTCCTGGCCATGACGAATAGAAGGTCACTGAGGCGGTTGACGTAGGTGTAGGCATGCGGGTAGATCTGCTGTGCACTGAGGAGAGGCAGTAGACAGCGCTCTGCACGTCTGCACACTGACCTCGCTACGTGGAGTGCAGAGGCCTCCACGCCTCCGGAGGGCAGGATGAAGTTCCTTAGAGGCGGCAAGCCTGCGTCGTAAGCGTCAATCCAGGTTTCCAATAAGGCGGTGTAGGAGTCTGGGAAGGCGGTGCGGCGGAGTCTGGCTTCGGTGGCGTCTTGCGGAGTAGCGACGTGGGCGCCTAGGTCGAAGAGGTGGTGCTGGACTTGCTCCAGCCGCTCAGGCAGGTCTCCCACCCTCTTGCGCTCCTCACACATAGCCCTCGCAAGGCCAATTTGAGCGTTCAGTTCGTCAGTGGCTCCCAAAGCCTCGAAGATGCTATCGGTCTTCAATCTGCGCTCTCCGTTGAACAAGCTGCTGCTGCCTGCATCTCCAGTCTTGGTGTATATCTTCGCATGGTGCATCAGGCGAACTAGTGTGGAAAGCATTTTAATGTTGCGGGCGTTGGGAAGAGGGCTGGCCGCACTGAGGCCGGACCCGCACCTGACCTACATTGCAGGCGTGAAGTCTCCAAAGGACCTATTTGCCTATTTGAGTGGACTGCCGAAGTTGACAGTGTCGCAGCAGACTCTCAGCTTCAAAATCCTCTCGCGCTTCCTCAGGGAAGCCAACGGCAGCAGAGAAGTCTTCGACCATCCTCTCTATCACCAGATCAGACTCGCACTCGTTCCCCAGTTCCGCGCTATGACAGCCTCGCAAACTCTGGATGTACTCTTTTGGCTGCGGGTGTGCAAGCAGAATGGCAAGCAGGAGCTAAGCGGAGAGGAACAGAGTGACTTGCTAGTCCGAGTGGAAGAGCTGAGCAGGGGCAAGGGGTATACTTTGCAAGGACTCACCTCCGTGTACCTCAACTTAGTGCTGCTCAGCAGACACAGTGTCGTAGTGGAGGACGCTTTGGAAATTGCCCTCAGCTCTACAACCGCTAAAATCGGCTTTATCGACCTAAAGCAGGTCTTAGTGGGCATTGTCAACTCGGGACACTGGCGGAAAAACCTAATTGTGCGAGTTTTATCAATTCTGCAAGAGTACGACTGGCAGAACGTGCCTTTTTACCGCATCAGAGAGACCTACCACCTGTTGATGTCTATCCAACACAGAGACATCACCTTGCTACTGCACCGAATCATCCCTCGCTTGGTGCATCACCTCATAGCCAAACTGCCCACGACTTCGAATAAGGAGCTTGTCGACCTACTGGACGAATTCCGCAACGTGCCACTCCAGGAAAAGTCGCTCTTAACCCAAATGCTCAGACTACTCGAGGAAAGACTAGCGGCAGGACACTTGCAGCATGCTGACTTAGTGGCCTGCTACTCTGCTTTGGTGCACCTGCAGGCCAACCCTTGGCTCGGCATCTTCACTGCCCCCCTGGTTGAGAAGCTGCACAGCAGACTGATGGGGTTGGAAGTCAGTGAAGAGGTGTGTCAGCCGACACTGGTAGCCTTGGCTAAGAGTCGATTGCCGGTTTCCCAGCGGTATAAAGAGAGCGTTTTGAGGCTGGGAAAAGCGGACTCTCTGAAAATTGCAGACGGAGCCAGTCTTTTGCCTCAAGAACTGGCTCTAATCGCCTCCGTTTCCGCTCGCATCCCCAACCTAAGTCTCCCCGAACTAGTCTCCGCCCTGGAATCCGTCACCATGGCAGCCAACAGCCACACTAGTCCCGAACTCTCCTCCCTACAAGCAGCCCTAGTCGCCCAAATCACCTTGCAAATTGAACTAAGTGAGAAGTCAATTCACACCTATGTGCAAGTGGCTAGCCAGTGTATGGCCAGTACTAAGAAAGCCTTACAGCCTGCTACAAGGATTCTGTTTGACTCCACTGTCCGCCTGCTGCCCAGTTTGACGGATGTGCCGTTCATACTGTGGAAGGCAACGACGCTGTATGCAGGACTGGAGCGAGAGTGGAAGGAAATGATAGAAAGTGGCAAAGAGCATATAACCAATGGGGACATTCTGAAGGTGTTGCGACTGGCAGATGACTTCACCCCCTTCGACCCAATCGTGACGCTAATGTCCTCAATAAAGAAACGGCTTTCCGACGAAACCATCCTCCACGCGTCCAAGTTCCTCTACCACTCCCAAAGTCTCCCTACCAAGTTGCAGTACCTCGCACTCATTTCCCGCCTCAGTCCCGACTGCATCTTCACCGAAGCCTACCGCTTCAACTTCAAACGAGTTTTCCAGGTCATTAAACTCAACCACCTTGCATGCTTGCAGCTACTGGAGGGCATTCGGGACCGCATATTCGCCCAGTCGTATGCTGTAAGCAGAGACTCGTTCCTGCAGGATCCCACCACTACTCGCACCTGTGCGATGCTGAGTGAGTGCGGACTGCTGTCTAGGACACAGGCGGAACGCGCCTACAGCCTTATCCTTTCTTCCTCACTGGTCGACTACGTGTCCGCGGCTACTGTCATTTGGCCGCTGCTACCCTTTACCAAGCCTCCAGGACTCAGTGAGATTCTCCTGAATGTACCCTTCACGTAGCTCACCAAAGTCCATCGAAGCACATCTATGGACAACTTGCAGAAGAAACTCCTGCTGCTGAGTCAGGTGGACAACTCCCAGCTGGACACGGTCACAGGCTTTGACTTGACTCAGACACTGCGCAGTTTCCCTGTCAGTCAGTATACGACCCTGGCCTCTTTCCTCGAGGAAGTGCCCAGGTTCACTGAAAGTCGACTGGTGCAGAAGTTCCTCGTGCAGTATTACGAGGGAATGAAGCAGAACTCAGACGCTATGCCGGAGGACTATTTGGCCCTGCTGAAAGCCAATGTACGCTTTAGGACGACAAACCATGAAATGATGGCCTTTTCACTGGGCGAATTGTGGCAACGGAAAAGCCTGCTTTCCCCTCAACACCACGTAACCGTCCTCGCACTCCTCTCCGAAGCCGGCATCTTCATAGAAGAAATCCTCACTCACCTTCTCCAGTCCATCCTCAAGTCTCCCACTTACTACCAATCCACAGCCCCAGCACTAGCCTACTACATTGGCAGACTCAAGCCTATGCATGGGATGTTGCAGGTTAGTCAGCTGCTTAGGCCGCTAGTCCTGGACAGCAGAGAACAGGCAGCTATGTGGGCTGCTGGGAACTTAATGACTCGGGGGCGTGTTGACCTAATGGAGCTGAAGCGGCTTTATGATGGTTTGCCTGTTAGCGAAAACCTCTCTATAGCGGAGTTGATTTTCCTGCAAACAGTCGACCCAAATGGCACTGCAAATGCCTCGAAGCCTACGCTGGAGTCCCTATTCTCCATATCGGAAAAGGAACAAATCGGTCTCAGAAAGTTGCTTTCAGGCCTCAATTTCCAGGAATTAGCAGGCGTCGGGACCTCCATAGGCCCCTACTATTTCCCTGAAAAGCGGACATTCCTGTGGCCCACAACCCAGTTTTCCCGCAACTACATGAGCGAATCTCTGCGCGGAGACTTCCAATTCTACAAGGAATCCCTGCTCAAAGCTGGTTTCGACGTCATCGAACAGCCCACTTCCTCCCTCCTGCAGCTCTCCAACACCCAGCTGCAAAGCCTACTGTCCCCTTAGACTAGGTACCACTAAAACTCATTATCAGGGTCTAGGAAGGCCTTGGACACGTCTCCTAGCGTTTGCACGATGTCAGCGAAACTGCCCTTCACCATCAAGTAGCCGTTGTGGACGCTCACAGAGGCCAGCTCCGAGTCCAGCGTTTTGCTCTGCTGCTCCAAAATGGCGGCTTTCTGCTTGATTTCCCGCTTCTTGGACACTCTCCAGGACCTCTGAATCACCCTCGCAGCTGTGTCCTGCACCTGCTCATTCCGAGCGATTTCCTGCGTGATGAGTTTCTCCTGCTCCATTTGGCGGAACCGGCGGGCCCAGGCCTGGTCCTGTCCCTGGGAATGCCCGTAGGCTTTGAGTAGACTGTGGATCAGGTCTCCTCGGTCCTCGACCACCCATTCTTGCTGCAAACTAGGTGGAACTTACCTCTTCGCGAGGAGACAGGAGTAGACGCTGGAGGAAATGCACAGTAGGGCGGTCAGGTGGAGGGCGAGCCGCTTGAGACTGAGGACTTGGGAGAGGATGCCGGTAGCGGCGGGGTCTTCAGGGCCGGACAAACGCACTAAAGAGCAGGTTTTCAGCTGTTCCCAGGTGAAAATGGCCTCGCAATGTCTGCGTCTAGCCTCCAACACCTCCTTAAAAGCCTTGATTTGCCCCTGTTCCTGCAGTTCGGTGACCAGGACTAAGTGCTCCATGGTGGAGAGCACGGCGTCTCTCTGGGCTCTGCCGGCCTTTTTCAGCTTCTTCTTCATTGCTTCTTGCTGTCGCAGCGATATGTCCCGCAGAGACCCGGTCACTTCCGCTGCTGGACGCACGATTTCCATCTCCTTTTCCAGCCTTTCGAGGGAGGTTTCGAAGTAGCGGGTGACTTTGGAGTTGGAAGAGACTTGACTTCGAGTATGTTCGAAAAACTTGTCATGGACTAAGCGACTGAACTCGAAAACCTGCACTGTGTCCGCCCCTTTCGCTTGCAACTTGTGGTACACATTACACAAGTAACTCAAGAACTCAAAATGACCAGACACTTGGGACTTCTTATGGTCTCTGAGGAAGGCTTTGAGCCAGGAAAGCAAGTCGAAGTCCTCAGAAAGATGGGAGTGCAGGAAGGAGTCAGTCGCTTGGGAGGCGGATTTGAGGGACTGGAGTTCGGATTGGAGATTTCGCAGTGAGGAGTCGCGCTCCTTGAGTGTTTTTTCCTTGTCACTGAGTTGCAAGTGCAGTTCTGAGAGCTGCTTTACCTTTTCCTGCCGAAAGGACTCCGAAGCCTGCTCCAAAGCTCGAATTTTGACTGTAATTTGGCGGTTTTCGCCCTCACATGCAGCCAACTGTTTGCGCACCGCAGCCAATTCCTCTCCCTGAGAATTCGCATTTTCCTCACTTCTTTTCCCTGAAAGAGCCATTTGACTCAATTCGCTGTCTTTGGCCCGCACAGACTGCTGCAGCTGGGTCAGCCTTTCCGTCGCTTTCATGATCTGAGCAGCATTTGCTTCTTTGAGTTTCTCCAGCTCCAGCGTCAAAGCGACTAATTCGCTGTCTTTGGCCTTCACAGCGACCTCTGATCTGAGAGTTTCCTCAGTGAGCTTTTTGGAGAGGGACTGGAGTCGTTCCTTGGTCGAGCCCAGGTCGGAGTGGAGGCTGAGGAGTTCGAGGTCTTTGGAGGTGATGGTCTTTTGAAGCTCTTTCAGACGGCCTGAAAGCTCTGCACTTTGCGTAAGACTGGTATCTCTCGTACTGTCCAACTGCACTTCCAGGCCCTTTAGTTCGATTTCCTTGCCCCGAAGCTGCTGTTCGAGGACTTTTAGCTGCTGCACGCACTCTTCCCTTTCCTTGGCCAAGGCAGCTATCGCCCTCTCCAAGTCAGTCCTTTGGCTTCTAAAGCTGCCCTCTGCAGTCTTCATACAGTCCTCCAAAGCCTTTATTCGCTCGAAGTCCGCCTTTTGCCCACTCTCGAAACTTCTCTGCGCTTCCTCCAACCCTCCTAGCGCCTCTCTCAGCTCCACCTCTGTGACTAGCGCCTGGACCAAGTACCAAGCCATAGCGCGTTGATAGTCACTACTGCCCTGCTCTAATGTATGCTCCCTGGCTGCACTCAGGTCTGACTCCTCTCTCAATTCGTCCTCGTGCGCTTGCTGCAAGGCTGTGCACTGCTGGGTCGCTTGAGAGAGCTGCTGGGCTAAATCGGAGATTTCGGAGCGAGACTGGACACTTTCCATTCTGAGCACGTCCACTTGGCATTCAAAGGCAGTGGCTCGTTCTCTCTCTAGGTGCAGCTTTTGGGACAAGGACTCTAAGTTGCCTTGCAGGTACACAGCCTGGGTTTCATGCATGCCCTTTTCCTCCTCGAGTCTCTTCTCCAGCTCTGATACTGTCTCGAACAGGCCTTGTTGGCTTTGCTTCAAACTCGCTATCATTTCCTCCCTCCGCTGTTCGTCTGCTTTCGCCTTTTCCCGGGTATCTTCCTTTTCCTTCACAGCCGCTTCCACCTTGCGATTCAGTCCCGCTACCATTTGACCATGGATATTGGTAGTCCTTTCCGTCTCCATACTATGCAAATCCTGCATTGAAGCCACTTGCGCTTTCCAATACTTCTCCAAGTTCTCCGTCTCTGCGGCGTGTCTGGACTCCAACTCCTGTGCTGACTGTGTGTGGGCTTGGTGCATGAAGGCCAGTTCTTCCTGCTGCTTGGAGATCAGCTCGAGTTCCCGCTTCCGCAGGACCTTTAACTCTGCCTGCAACTCTGCAATTTGCGCTTTAAAGGACTTCGAATCGGAGTCTAATTGACTACGGAGTTTGTCAGATTGGGCAGTTTCAGCTCGGTGGAGTGCTTGCAACTTCTTGATTTCCTCTAGAGAGTTGCGTGAATTCTCTGCATGCAGTTGGTCTTTCCTGCTGATTTCCCCTTCCAGAGCCTCCAACTTAGCTGCGCTTTCGCTCTTGTAGCGGTCCAGTGAATCCTCATAGGATTGGATTTGCAGTGCGTGAAGTCGCTTGAGTTCCTCGATTTCCTCGCCGTGTTTTCGCATCAAATCCTGACTTTTGGCCTCGAATTTCCCTTTTGCGGCATTTAACTGGGCTCCAAAGTCAGTCCTGACTGCTTCCAACTCCCCCCTCTGCTGGCTTTTCACCTGTACTACAGTCTCCTGGTGCTGCCTATTGAGACCCTCTATTTCCGCCATATAAGCCGTTCTCTGCCTCGCCAGTTCCTCCTTGAGGTCCTCTACCTTGGAGTCACTGTCTCTGGACAGCATGTGGAATTGCCGCTTGAGACTGGCGGTGTCTGAATTGGCTCTGGCCTGCGCTTCTGCTAAATCCTCTCTATGTCTTTCTTCCATTTCTTCGGTCTTTTTGCGGTATTCACTGCTTAAAGAGCGTTTTTCAGCCTCGAATTTGCTCTTTAGTTCGTTTATTTCGGTGGATTGGCAAAGCTCTAAAGACTCCACTTCGATTCTGTGCTTTTTCTCCAATTGCTCGATTTCTAAGAGCTGTTTCTGCCCTTCAGAGTGCAACTTGTTGATTTTGTCAGCGAAGTTCCTCACCAAATCCGACGTTTCAGTTTCATGCTTGGCTCTAATTTGCGCAATTTGCTCCTCCAACTGCCTCTTAACAGTCTCAGAAGTATGCGCCGCAGTCTGAATCTCAACCCCCATTTTGGCCAATTTGAGGTCTCTGTCTCTGACCTGACGCAAGTAGTCTTCGACTTCCTCCTCCCGCTGCACACATCTCCGCATCAAATCAGTGTATTCCGAGTCCTTGCTAGAGAGTGCGGCTTTAGCCTCTGTATGCTGTTTGTTCAGTGACTCGAGCGATTTCATGACTTTGTCGAGTTCGGATTTGAGTGCTTCGCTGAGAGAGACGAGTTTGAGGAGTTCGCGGGATTTGGAGTCGGTGTCGGTTCGCAGGGAAAGGAGGGAGTTGTCGCGGTCACTGAGGGACTTGCTGGCGGCTTCAAGCTGGTTCTCGAGTTCCTTCTTTTCCGCTTCTTTAGTAGCGAACCGATGAGCAGATTCAGATTGAAATTCTTCGAATTTAGCCTTCCACTTCCTGCCTAGCTCCTCAGTGATGAGCCGCGCCTTTTCCTCCAGGTCCCTTTTCTTCTCGAGCACAGCCTGCTTCAGCTTCTTCTGCTCCTCTACACTGCTTTGCAACTGCTGCCGAAGTCCCTGCGCTTCCTCACTCCCAGCTTTCCTCATTCCTTCCAGTTGTGCACTCAAAGCCTTCAAATTTCCCTCTCTTTCCTGCAAAGAAGCGGCAACTTTGGCATTGATTGCCTTCTGGGTGAGCAGTTCTTCCTCCGCAGAGGACAACTTCCCTCGCAGTTCTTCCAGTTCCTGTGTGATTTGAGCAATGCGCGAGTCCCTGTCGTTCGTTTCCCTCTCCAACTCCCCCTGCAAGCGACTCAGCTCCTTCGCCAATTTCGCCTTTTCGTTCTTTTGCTGGACAATCTGCGCTTTCATTTGGGCGGAGTCTCGCTCCTGGTCCAGTATCAAAGTGTCGATTTCCTCCATGAACTTCCTGTGCTCCTCATCTTGCTTCTGCAACTTGGCTTGGTAGTGCTGCTGCACTCTCTGCAGGTCCTGCTTTTTCTGGGCGTCTATTGCCGCTATGTCCACATTTCCCTTCGACTCAAGCTGTCTTTTGGCGTCTTCCAGTACTGCTACGAGTTCCTCCTTGTCAGAGGTCAGCCTTTCCACCTGCGCCCGCAAGTCCTCGACCTCCTGCGCGAGTTGCTGGCTTCGTATGATGTATTCACTGTTGCCGTCGTTGATTTGGTCGAGTTCGACTTGCAGCTGGGAGCACAGAGCTCGGTAGTCCACGATTTTGTTGACTTCAGGCCTGTTTTCGACCTTCATAGCCCGGGAGCCGAACTGAAGGGCGGAAATGGTCTCGTTGGTGTGGTTAGCGCTGGGGCCGATTGTGACGATGAGGGAAGTTTTGGAGTTGCCGCCTAGAGAGTCTTCGAGGAGCCGGGTCAACTTGGAGTCGCGGAAAGGGACGAATTTGGCCTTTTTATCAGCTAAGGCTTGAATGCAGTTCCCAAGCGCCAATAGAGCTAAATTGATGTTTTTGGCTTCATCCAGGCGATTCCCCACCGCTTTCGATTTCTTCACCCTTTCCGACCCTGCCAAGTCCACAAGATACAGCACGCTTTTAATGAGACTCTGGTCAGGCAGGTCCCCGGCTGCCTCGAGCTGTTCCAGCTGTTCCCTGGAGTACTTCACCCGCTTCTCTAGCTTGATCATGAAGGCTGCATGGGACCTGCTAGAGTGGGAGTTCATAGAGGTGAAAGCGGTGTTGCGGTGTCGGTCGCCTAGGGCCATTAGGTCCATGCACTCCTTCACACTGTTGATTGGGACCCAGCGGATTCCGGAGAGGTACACGCCTTCCTCGGGGTCTTCTCGGATTCGGATCGGCGACTCGCTTGATGGGTCCAGTAAGTCTTGCAGCATTTCCATGTACAGCTGCAGGAAAGCGACCTGAACAATATACGTGTGACCAGTGTCGCTCTGCACATGCTGTAGGATCTGCTGTGCCGCCCTAGGAATGACCCCCCTGTTCTCCCCTGAGCCTCCCAGCATTGTGTGTGTCTTGCCCGTGCCTGTCTGGCCGTAGGCGAAGATGGTAGCGTTGTAGCCTTGCAGCATGCTCTAGATGGACCTCACAGCTACCACTGGTTGTCCGACTCGGGAATACACTCCTTCTTGGTTTGTGCTTTGGTCGAAGACGTGGTCGAAGGTGAAGAACTTTCGGTCGGCGTCCTTCTTGATCGTAAGAGTGCCTTTGGCTGAATCCATAGCTTCGACACTGGACTCTCGTCCATAGCGCTGCACCTCGTCGTCTGTAGGAGGCCGCAGGCGGATGCACACTTGCACGCGCTCCAGCTTGCCTGCGCGGCTGGGTGCTCGCTGGTCCTCCGACATTATAGCCTATGCACTTGCTCCTACATCAAGGCTGGCATACTAAAGTCCTCACTAGCTTAATAAGCTGCTGTGTTGACTACTCCCTTGCCAGCATTCAGCAGTGAGCTGATGCCACGTCCCTTCCCCAGTCCTTTGCCATTGAGAGGCCGCGGCACATAGTCCCCTATAGGGTTGACAATGGGGTTATGACGTGCAGGGTCGTAGGCCAGTTCAAAGGCAGAGGCTTTGGAAGGGATCGCCTCAGCACTACTTCTCCCTCTCGGGTCATCTCCATAGAACATCCTTGCGTTGCGCTCGAAATCAGGGTTCTCTCCAGTCCTGCTGGCCGCTGCTCGTGCAGGCTGCGGGGAAGACGCCATTGAGTAATCAACGGACGACCCGTGGTGCTTAAACGCCCTGGGCAGCACCTTTTCCAGCGGTACATCCCGAGGGTGCACTCCAGGTACTCCCGTGAACTCAGCCGACTGGTTCTCCTGATACCTTCTGATCAAGTTCTGATTAAGTTCCCGTTCTCTGGGGTTCATCCGCTTTACATCCAGCTGCTCCAGCTTCTTCAACTCCACTTGCTGCTCCAACTTGCTCTTGTAGTCCTCCACCTCTCTGCGTCTCAGCTCCTGCAAGTCCTCCTCAAGTCTACGGTTCTGTGCGAGTTTCTGTGCAGCTGTTTCCTTTTCCAGCTGATACTCCTCCTGAGACAGACGCTTCCGAAACTCCTTTTCCTGCTTTTGCTTGTTTAGGGTTTCGTTCACTTCGCGCTGAGCAGCGTTCTTCAGGCCTCTTTCCAACTGCTCCTTCTGCGCCAGTCGCTGCTGCAATTGCCGCTCATTATCCGACATCCACATCTGAAGACGCATATTGCGCTCTTGATGTGCGTTTTGAACTGGGCGGTACGCCCGCTCTCTTTCGTCCATTTTGACCTTGATTCCGTCGTACAAGTCCTTGACTCGCTGGTCTCGCTCATTCCCTCTCTGCTCATTGAAGCTGATTCGCTCCTGCTCCCGCACCTTTTCCGTCTGCTGCCCCAGTCTTTCACTGACTCTCACTTGTCCTTGTCTGTCCAGCACAGTCTGTTCCTCTCTCACCACTGCATCCTTCCACTGCCGCTTGAAAGTCTCTTCACGGAGCATGTCTTCCTGCAACTTCTCCAATCGGTCCTGTTCCGTGCGCAGCCATTCTTCCCGCTCAGCTGCCTTTTGTCTGGACTTGAAGTCGGTGTGTTGGTCGTATTCGTTTTGGAAGTGAGAGTTGATGGCGCGCTGGGCACTGCGGAGCTGGCCTTCGTAGGCGCGCACGGCTTCACCCTTTTTGACGGAGAGTTCCTGCTCCTGCCTGCGGTGGTCTTCTTCTTGTTGCTTGGCTGCCTGCTTCTCGCGGATCTGCCGGTCGTATTCTTCCTTTAGCATTTGAGCATTCAGCTTCCGTAACCGCTGCTCCTCGGCCTCACGCTTCTTATTTGCCTCCGCCTGCATGTTGATGACAGCTCCCCAGTCGTTTTCCAAGCCTCTCGGGTCTCGAGGCACCGGTCTCCGCATCTCTCCTGCCATTCTTATTAGCACAGTAACTGTAGCTCCAGTAACCGCACCCAGTTTAGAAGCAAAGCAGCATTAACTGTATGTGCACAAAGCTAGGCAGAGACCTCCACTCCTACAGGACATTGCTGAAAGCCAATGTATCAATTTAGCTCCTGTGAAGCCGGGCGACTGGGAAATATGCGTTGGCAGAATTGACCTAAATGTGATTATATCAGAAACAACTGCGAGTGGGAAAGTTCAAGTTTGCGACTATGTGGGGTTCATAGGCTTAGAACTGATATTTGCCCTTTCTGTAGGACGAACTGTTCCTGAGTGAAGATCTTTCGTCCTTCATACTGGGCATATTAGCTGGATTTAGTAATATGTCAAACATCGCCAAGCGCCGCGGCAGTTCAATGTTCGCAATCAGCTCTCTGAGTGACGACCTCATCCATACCGAACGAATTCGCATGTACCAGGCTTTACCCGCACTCAACTCCACTCCCCGCTCTCGTAACTGGACAGCTAGGCTGTGTGGTCCCAGCATCTGCAACATGGAAGGTAATGTGGGACTTATGGATCATTATGTTGGCTGTGTACAGCGCTATAGTGGAGCCAGTGTGCATAGGCTTTGAACTGGTACTGTGCAAGTAGGAGGAGAGGTATATGGCAGTGGCGGAGTTTTCCTATGCGGTGGACTGCTTTTTCATAGTGGACATATGTTTGACGCTCTTTACGTCTATTGAACAGCAGTCGGGAGAGGAAGTGGTGGACTTGCATACGATTCGAAGGGCTTATGTGTGCAGTTTTGGCTTCATTTCTGACATCATCGCTGTCTTTCCCTTCGACCTAGTGATCGTACGTCCTACTCAGAGCGAAGCAAGCAGCGGCAGCCAGACATCAAATATACACACTGTGAAGCTGCTCAAGCTTTTTCGCCTGCTGCGCTTGCGGAAAATCTCAAGTTTACGAGGGTTTCTGAAGTGCTTCAGTCTGAAGTTCAAGTTAGTCCTGTCTCTTTTCTACCTGTTTCTCTACGTGCACATAGCTGCCTGTCTCTGGTCTCTGATGACAGAAAGCCAGTCAGCCTGGTACCCTCCGAAGGACGTGACGGTGGAGTCCACCTACTTCGATACGAGTCGAATAGGCCAGAGGTACGTCACGGCTCTGTATTACAGCACGTTAATGCTGCTCGGGGCGGATGCCTTTCCCAAAGGAGAGCTGCAAATGCTATTTGCCGCCGCTGTGAGTTTGATTGGGGCGGTCGTTATTGCTATTCTCTTTGGGAATATGACCATACTGATGAACAGTCTCCGCTTCAAGTCGAAGCAGCTGAATGAAGAAATCGACACTGCGAACCACGTAATGGCCGCCTTCGGCATTCCCACTCAGCTACAGACTAAAGCTCTGGAGTATATCCAGTCCACTTTCCGCACCAAAGACCAGCAGCGAGAGTTGAACAAGTTCCTGCTGCTGCTGTCTCCCAGCCTCAAGTTCCACTTGTCGCAGCATCTATTCGGCTCCGCTTTGAAGCAAAATAAGGTCTTCAAAGGGAAAGCCGCTCTGGCGGAGTCGCTAGTGCGGTACGTGCGAATTCACGGGTGCAACCCTGAGGCCGTGCTCATGCGTGAAGGCCAAACCGGCAAAGCTGCCTATATCCTCGCTATAGGGGAAGTGTCTGTGTCGGTCCGGAATGTTGATGGATTCGAGCGGTTTGTTCGCAAGCTCCAAAGTGGAGACTTCTTCGGGGAAATCGCACTGCTGACGACGATGAGGCGGACAGCCACAGTGACCGCGCTCAACTTCTGCACCTACGGCGTCCTCCCCTACTCCAGTCTTCTCAATCTCATAGGGACTTTTCCCTCACTCCACGAGTCCTTAATCCAGCACATCCTGCAGGAGTACAGTGACGACCAGCGGTCCCTAGTCATCGACCGCCTGTCCCAACTCCCCTTCGTGTCCTGTCTCTCCGAATCCGACCGTATGCTGCTCTTCTACTCCCTACAGCCCGGCTTTTACGGGAAGTCCCAGGTAATCCAGACCCGAGGCCAGTCCCCTACCTGTCTATTCGTCCTAGTCAGTGGGAAGTTGAGTGTGCGGGTGCACCTGAAACGCAGAGAAGTCACAGGCTCACTATTGACTTTATCAGCAGGGTCACTGTGCTTCTGTGCGTCTTTCCTCACTGGAGACCCGCTGGTCAGTGACGTGGTGGCTGCAGAGCCGACAGTGGCTTTCACGCTAGACAGGAAGACTTTGGAGCGTAATTACTAGGCAGAGTTCCTGGCCAAGACGGCCAAAGGGACGCAAGCGCTGGCGAAGTACAGGGAAAAGGTAGAGGCGGAGGACACTGTGGTGCCGGACTTCCTTGCTCCTACTCGAATGCACCAAAGCGTCAAAGCGTACTGGAAGAAAATCCGCTTTCACGTGCTTACCTTGTGCCAAGCTGCCTTCAGGAGACGTATTAGCGAGCGCAATTTGCGCATTTCAACGCTTCTCAGCATCATCCGCAACTACGCCAACACCTACATTTCCTCCCATAGCGACCCTTCCGACTTCCCAGAAGAGGTGAAAGCACTACTGCACACCACTCTGCAACTGCGCAACCGAGTGGAACTCCTGCGTCTCCAGCACCTGAAGTTAGCTAAGCAGTGAACATACTTCCAATATGGCGCTCTTCGAGTCTAACAGACAGACGCAGCGGCCTGTCTGCGTGCTCAGCAACGCTACCAACTACATTGGGCTCAGCAAGGCGGAAAAAAAGCTGCTGGATCTCAAGTCGTTCAACTCCTCGAAGCCGCTGATTGAGCTGCTGCGAGGGAGGAAGCGGCAGTTAGGGGCGTCAGACCTGCAAATAGCCGGCAGCACTGTAGTGCTAGAGTCTATGGAAATGTTCAAAACCACAGGGTGGAAGATTAGCACCGGGTTCTTCTTCGACCTCAAGCGCACAGTCGCAGACTCAGCCTTCATTACTCCATCCCGAGCCCGGCCTCACCCCGACACAGCCAATTCCACCGCTTTCCACAGACATATTATCCCCAGCGTCACTCGCAAAAAGGCCTACCGCAGGTCGATTTCTGTGGACCCTGCGGAAATGCTGCATGTGGAGACTCCCTCGAAGTCCTCACTGGCTGGACGGGCCGTGACTTACAGTGCTCGCAAAGACTTGGCAGAGAGTTACCGCTGCAAACGACGTGACCGCACTCCAATCGCTCCATCTCGCAAGACAAAGCCTGCACCGCTGATAGACCAGGACTCCCCGACCAAAGCCACATACAAGAGAGTACTGCAGCGCACATTGGACCAGCTTGACCGGGAGAACTTCCGTGGTTGGTAGCTGTAGATGTATAATGGAGAGCACGGGGTGGCCGGTGTTGGTTGGAGTTACTGCAGGAGTGTATGCTCTGGTGGGACTTCTCGTGTTCCTGAGAAGACACCGGCAGGAAATTGCCTGCAGATCGGCCTGGCTGTTGCTCCTTTCCCATCTAGGAAATATGTGCCAGCAGGTGATTTTGATGCTGCAGTTGAGTCTGGTGTTAGCTCACCCTCCCCTGATGGACTGGAGCGGCGCGGTTGCGATTTTCTTTCAATTTCTGTACTATTTCCCCTACCTGCTGAGAGGCTACCGTCTGTACTTCGTATTTCACACAGAGCTGGGCAGAAGACCTCAGGAAGATGCGTACTTCTTACAGCATTTGAAGCGGTCCAAACAGACATGGCTGCTAAAGGTCCTGTTCTGCCTTATGCTGCCTATAGCTGTCCTAGTCGTGCTGCTAGGGACTGTCCTGAGTGCAGATCAAGAGGAGCCACACGAGCATACCTCAGAAACAGACTATAGATTCGACTCCATATATACAGCAGTGCAGTTCGTTGAGGAAATCCTGTTTATCCTGATGATATACTCGCTTAGACATGTGAGCAAGGACTATAGCATGAACCGCGAACTGCTAATTGTCTGCTTTCTATGGTATTTCAACAGTGTGTTTTCTCTACGTTCAAAGTACATGCAGTTTTGGTGGCATGAGTTACTTATCCGCAATACCATAATTATGTGCGTTTCCGTCCTTTACCCGCTTATCAAGTCCTACAAGCAGCCGGCCTTAAACACCGGCCTGACCCTTGCAGCCCTCCACTCCCTGCCAATAGTGCTGGAAAACGAACTCTCCTTCTCCTACTTCGAGACCTTCCTTCGCTCCAAGAACTGCGGAGTGGCGCAGCACCCCTCCAACGAAGAGGCCATGGAAGCAGCCGGACAGACCGTGCTGCACCTCTACATGATGTGCAAAGTCCACAAAACCTGTCCAAGCGACTACCCCTCGGAAACTCTGCTGAATGACCTGCAGGCCTTCAAAGCCCTGTACGAACTGCTACCCACAGAGATGATGCAAAGGGTGGAAAGAGACTTGGACGGGGACGACGGAGGGTCGAAGGGACTGTTGGCAGTCGAAGAGTTTCTGATGGAGCTGCTGCGGACCTTTTACTTCCCTATGTTTCAGCGGTCGGCCTTGTTTGGATGTCTGTGTAGGGAGGTCGAGCAAGCAGAGCTGCGCACGTATCGTCTCGAGGCAGCTTCCTTCATCCACGAAGAAGGTTTAAAGTAGACTGTATAGGCAATAATGGAGGCCATTCCCATACCAAAGCGAGTGTCGTTTTTCACCTCTGGATACCACCCAGCCCGCTTCATGGAGGAGGTGGATACATACTTCTATTGCGCGATCTGTGCCTGGGTCGTGAGGAATCCGCAGGGCTGTTCTCTGTGTGAGGCGCTCTACTGCAAGTCCTGTCACGATCGAATGGCCAGCCTTCGAGAAGACATCTGTTCCTGTTGCAATTCTGCCTTTCACCCTGCTGCACTGAGAGTGTATCCACGCACTGTCTACCTTCGATACCGACTTGCATGCTCCTTCGTCAACTTTGGCTGCTCCTTCGAATCTTCTTTGTGTGACATGAGCGAGCACGAAGACCAGTGTCCGTACCGCCAAGTCGATTGCGAAAACCCGCACTGCTGGAACCAATTCCGCCTGCTCGACCGTCCATTCAAGGACAAACTGGTGTGTTCGCAGAGATGTTGGGACTGCCACGAGCTGCTCCAACTCGTCCAAAGCCAGGCCGGCACCACCCAATGTCTCGACTTCTTCGTCAATTGTGTGACAAGACACAGAGACCAGATGCGTGTTTCCTTGCAGCAACACTATCAAATCCGTCTAGATACTGCCCAACACGCAGTTGAGAAGGAAGCATTGGAAATTGAGCATTTGCAAAGAAAGCTCAACTCTATACGCAAGCAAATAGCGAATACTTAGGTCTATGTAGACAGGGAAATCTTGGACAGAACTCTGGGAAGCAGCAGCTGGATGATGCGAATGCCCAGGGACTGGTGCAGACCTTTCTCCAGCAGAAAGTCCACTTCTGTGATCAAGTTCCGCATTTCCTTGCGCCGCACTACCTTCTTGTAGCTCTCCCCACTACTGGGTCTGTAGACTCGAATCACGAATTCGTCCCTATAAACGTTCAAAAAGGCTCCTCCCAAAGTCACAGGTATGGCATGCACAATTGTCAAATGCAGTCTTTCCTCCTTTTCCGTCAGTGACTCGTCGATATTCCTCCAGTCGTCCTTGCCCACCATTGGGTCTAAGGTCTCATCCCTGGACCTGGCGATTGCTGTGATGTCCGGCAGAGACATGTCCTTCGTCATGTTCCTCATTTTCGCCTTCAGTTTGACCACTTTGAAGAGAAGGTTGGACATTTCCTTTGCGAAGGAAAAGAGAATTCGGGGTTGGATCAGTACACTTTCGTCCAGTTTATGCTCGCGAAGCAGCAAGCGGACTCCTTCGTCCAGGGATAAATTCTGCTTTACCCAAATCCGCTTGCTGAAGGAGTAGGCGCGGATGCTTAGCACTAGCTTGGTCCTTGCTTCTCTCAGGTCTCTCAGCACTGGGAAGTCTTCGAACGGACCGACTGTCTCGGGAGTGGCTTTGATTACGACTTCTGCATACAGCACTCCAGAGGTTTCCCCGGCTGAGTAGTTCTTTTCAATGATAGAGGAGTACAGCACTTCCACCATAGGACTGGAAATGTTGTCGAATTGGAAGAACAGCATCCCTCGCATTTCCTCGAAGGAGCACTGCGAAAGGATCAGCTCCCAGGCTCTGCACGCAGGTCGAACCGAGTTCACTATGTGACTTGGGTCGGGGTAAGCCACATCCAGCGCCTCAGCCGATATCCCGTACAAGTCCGAGTCATACAGTCTGCTTTGGAAAGACCGACAAGTGGCTGGGAAGTACAGATGCACTCTCCACTCCTCGATCAGTGCATGTCGCAGTATGGTCAGTAGGCCGAGTCTGCCTCGCACTAGCTTAGTCCGCTGTAGGACTACTTGGAATTCATTGTTGCTGCGGGCGAGCAGGCCGTCTGGCTCGAAGTTCAGCAGTCGGTTTACTATGTTGTCGCTGAGTGACCTGATTTTTAGCGTTTTGCTGATGGATTGCTGCTGTTTGTCTAAAAAGCGGAATTGCTTGGCGTTGACTTTGATGTTGCGTATTCGTAAAGCGTCGTCCTTCCTTCTTTCCTCCTCGATTCCCCACACTAAGCGGATCCCTGTGAGAGTCCTTTCAAACATAATGCTCTGTGCAAGTGGCCAGAAGAACTCCTTGATCGCCTGGTTCATAGGCACCTGAATGCTCTCCCGGAGCAGAAGCATTCTCTTGATCCCAGGCAACAAAAAGCCCAAATTCCGGAAATACTCCTCAAAGTCATTCTCTGACAGAGCCAAAATGTACACTTTCCCCGAGATGTACTCATACACTTCCAACCGCATGCCTCTCGCACTACAATAGAAACAAATAATACACAAAGAGCCGTGCACTGTGCGAATCGCCCGGTTCAGAAAATCCAACCGGTTGGAAATCAGTTCCCGCAGTAAATCCGCCTCATGTGTGGATTTGGCCTTGGAAACGAGCATAGTTCCGTGCATAGTCCTTTCCAGTCTCATAGTGCCTTGCAGGATTAGTCGCCCGCATACCACGTTTTCCTCGCAAATTCGCACTAGGAACTTGATCGTTTCTTCGTCAGTCTGCACGAATCGATACGAGTCCTCAGTCCGCATGCTCCAGGCGTCTATGGACAGTTTCTTGGTCTGCGTGAAAGCTAACTTGATATGCAGCAGGTCTTTCCCGCCCTTAATAGTGGTCCGGTTGAGTATCAAAACGGCCTCATCCTCTTGCAGCTTCTTGGTGTAGTCAGCAATGGTGAATGCACTGGAGTAGATGCTGCCTGGCAGGACCATGTCCCAGTCCACCGCTTCTTCCTTCTCAATCCAGTTGATATCGGTAGCAATCACTGGCCGCACGCTTGATGAAGCCACTAACTCGTCATCTCCCAAGTCGTCCGCCAACTTCTCCTCCTCATTCCTTAGGCCTGCGAAGTCAACGGAAATCGAGGAGTTGCTGATCCTTAGGATGGAGGATAAGTGGGCGTATAGGAGACTTTGGGCCCGCTGAGGCAGTCGCCCGTGTCTCAAGATGTAACTCAGTGGGACCAAATAGTTGAAATTGCGGTAGAACAAGTCGATGCTTTCCCACGAAATCGGCAGCATTTCCCTCCAATCGGAATGAGTACTGTTCAACTCCAACAGTACGAAGCTTTTGTAGTCAGTTAGAAACCCTTCCTCTACCTTACTGAAGTCGGAAGTTATAGTCAATACAAGCAGGAAAAAGCCTAATTCCAACTTTGCAATGCCACGCTCGATAATTCGCTCATTCACCGGGACATTTATATCGATGAAAGCAGGGCCGAGGTCTTGCAAGTCCTCCTGGTAGTGGGCGGCCATGATCACCAGTTGCTTGAATATGTCCTTATCTGTGAAGTACAGGTCTGGGAAAATGCCTGCATTCACCTCCTCTTCGGTTTCCTCTACAGGGGCAATGGCGGGTCCCAGGACCTTCCCTGTCACTTTCACCGATAGTTCGTATTTGTCCAATATGTTTTCCAGTGCAAATCGGACTCTGTCACTTGCAGACTCGTCGTAGGAAGAGTCCTCTTCACTCACAGAACCATTCAGCCAGCGACTATTGCGCTCAGATCCACTCGGGTCCTCCCCGCCTAGTGAGTACTCCTCCCCCTCCCAGTGCATGTTTTCGAAGCTGCTCGCGACTACTGGCCAGATGGTGTTGTACGCAAAGGGGTACATTATGCGGTAGTCACTGAGCTGCTCCAGGTCGATTTCCACTGGTAACTCACAAAAGATGTTATCCGCGAAGGACAAACCCTCGCCTAAGCACTCCAGGTGGAAAGTCACAGTGCGGTTGCAGGAAATGGAGTGGAGGGACAGAGTCCAGGTGTAGGGGAAACTCTCCGGATTTAGTCGTTTCCGGACGATAATGGGCGGGAAGGTCAGTTCCGTGTAGTCTTTGGCGGTGGCTCTGCGGCGGATCTGTGCAGGGCGGACTTCCTGCATCCTTTCCGACTGCTTGGCTGGGGTCTGCAGCAGACTTTTCCTTTCCTCCTCGTCATTGAAGGGGTTCACTCTGTCCTGCCAAAAGTCCGCCTCTTCACTGAGCGGCTCTTTCTTGGAGGACCGAATAGGAATGCTTTTGTAGGCAAAACGGGCGCTAAGTTTGCTGGGTTCAGGCAGCCTAGGTGTTTCCTCCCGACTCTTGCTTTCCTGCGACAGTGGGAACAGGTCCTTGGAAGGGATCACCAAGTCCAAGTCATGTGAGTCCTCAGACTGCCGCTCTATCCTAGACAGGGACTTGCTGGAGTCAGGAGTGACCTGTTGGGACCTCCTTTTCTGCCGCTTGCGGTAGAAAGTCTGGATGGTGGCGGCTGCTTTGGCCTCTAGGTCCCGCAGTCTTTGCATTTCCTTGTGGATATGGGCTTTGGACTGAGTCTGGGGAGCTGCAGGCTGGGGAACTGGCTTCGGAGGAGTGGGTTGTCTGGACGAAACCACAATTTCCGTCTTTACTTCCGGCCTTTTCGCTAATCTTTCCTCCTTTGTCTGCAGTATAGGCGGACGGACAGCTTCTGGGATGGTGGGCAGCGGCTTCTTGTCTTCCCAAGGCACTTGCAGGGAGACTCTGCGGTCATGTGTGGGGGCAGCGGCCGTTAACTGCCTTTCCATCCTTGTGGAAGCTCTGCGTTCAAACAGCTTTTCAGGCGCTTTGGCTGTTTTTTCGCCTTCCCCCTTCAATATTGCCTCTTTTCTTTCTTCTATTGCCCCTTCTTCCTGACTGTCTTCACTGCCTTTCTGCCTTCTCGAGCTTTTGATGGTGATTCTGGTCTTGGACGCCCTGGAAACGTCGATATCGGACGAGTCCGACACCAGGGAGCCCGAGGAATTGCTCTGAATGGCAGGCAAGTCCACAGTCATGAACTTAGTGTTGGACATGCTGGGGCTGCTGATGGCCTGTGACAAGGTAGGCAAAGTCTTCGTTACTGTCCGTTTTGCGCCTTTTTTGCGCTTTCCTTTGCTTTCCTCAGCCAGGATTTCCTCCACTAGGGCTTGTGGAGAGGGGATGGGGCCGAGTTGGGACTTGGACCGAGGGGCGAGCTCTGCAGTGGAGGGCCGGGGACGCAGGTCTTGAGCCTTTCTTGGGCGATTTGGGGCACTTTGTAGGTCTTCGCAGGCCTTTAAATTGGCAGCTATTGCGAGTCGTATATCTTTCTCCTTGACATACTTGGGCGCCAGGACTTTGGCTTTGGTGAGCAGCTCAATAGCCTTGTCATAGTCCCCGAGCTTGGCCTTGATGTTGCCTAAGTGGTGCATGGTGAGGCAGTATGAGGCCATCACTAGATCTGCTTCCGCTGCATTGGACCTGGCCAAGTTGGCGAAAGGCAGTCCCTTGTTCTTGTTTATCAGCTGCTCCAAGTTGCTCAGCGCCCTACTCGCGAAGGCCTCTGCCTCCTGGTACTGCTCAGCCTTGGTGAAGGCAATCGCCACTGTCAGTTCCAAGTTATTAGGCTTGATCTTGCTCGCTTGGTCGACAGGTAGAGAGTCTGCTAGTTGGATATAGGCTTTCCAGGTTTTCCCTTCGTTAGGGAAGTCTCCGCGGCGACTGTGGAACTCGGCTTGCTCCTTTAGGACTTCGAGGCGGAGCAGTTTCCACTCCGCTCGGGAAGTCCAGCTGAACTGAGGGATTGGATTGGTGTGGAGACGGGCTTTGTTGAGGAAGTTTTCGGCTCCGCCGCCGCCCACTCGTTGGAAGGCTCTGGCGTTGTCTAGGAGCAGTGGGACGAGCTCCCTGACTAGTGGTAAAGGGTCTGTGCCTGCCTCTACAAAGAACTGTATGTTGCTTTCAAGCAGCTGAATGCAGCGCTGCTGTTCATGCTTGGCTTTCAAAGACCGCACTTGAGTGAGCACCGCAGACACTTCATCCATTTGCCAATGCTAGCATCTAAGAAGGACATATAGTGGTGTAATGGAGTCTGCAGCCTCGACAGGAGTCCAATCCGTCCCTGAAATGCAAAGAAAGCTGAGTCAGGGGAGTGGACAGGGCACTTTCAAAGGAAAAGATATGTATCAAACACTAGTCGAAAAGCGGAAAGCAGACTTTGACATCCAGCAACTCCGCAACCGCATAGAGACTATGAGGAGAAAGGAAGAAGCCACTCAGCGTCTCCTGGAAAAGGCAGCTGAGCGAGAGGAACAGCAGCGGAAAGTGCACTCTCGGAAGCTCGAGGAAGAAACGGCCAAACAACTGCTAAAGACCCAACAGCGATTGATGCAGGACCAGCACAGGATTGCGTTGAAGGAACAAAGAGAACAAGCTTTGCAGCGCAAGCGAGAACTGGTCCTAAGCACTATGCAGGAAAAGCAGTCGATTGCGCTGAGTGCGAAGGAAGCTTTGAAGCTTATGGACGCAAAGGCAAGGAGCCTAGGTGAGTCGCAGAGAATTGCAAAACTGAGGCAAACTCAGGAAGTGAGGAGGCAGGAGGAGAGGTCGCAGGAGGGCAGACTGGAGAGGAAGGCGGAGGCAGTGGGACACGTGCAGGAGAGCTATACAGAAAGGATGGACCTGGAAAGGAGCAAGCACCAGCAGAAGTTGGACGAAATTAACCAGCTGAGAGCCCAGGCGGTCCAAGCCGAGTCCGCCTTGAAAGCCAAAGCCGCCAAACTAAAGGAAATTCCTAGCCCATAAATGGATCCAAGTCCTCAGCTGTACCCCATAGCCGTGCTGATCAAGGACATGAAGAGCGTAGACAAGGACAAACGCCTCACTGCCCTGGCCAGCCTGCCTACCATTGCTGCTGCGCTGGGTCCAGACCGCTGCCGCTCTGAACTGCTTCCTTACCTGGAGGAACTTCTGGATGATGAGGAAGCGGTGCTCGGTGAGTTGGCGCGGCAGCTGGGAAGCCTAGGAGAAGCTGTGGGCGGGAAGCTGCATGCGCATATTCTATTTGAGCCGCTGCAGGAACTGGCGCAGGTCGAAGATGAAGTTGTGCGTGAAGCAGCAGTTCGCAGTATAGTGACGATTTTGACAGCCATGGACTCGCCAGTAGTCAAGGATGAAGTGATGGAAGTAGGGCGGAAGCTCGCAGAGGCTGACTGGCACACTCACCGAGTGAGTGCTGCCGCGCTGTTTGCCGGGTGCCTGGGCAGACTAGGTCGAGAAGCACAAAGCGAAGCACTAACGGCTTTCGCAGATTTGGCCAAGGACACGCACACTCAAGTCCGCAAGGTAGTGGGAGAACAACTGCTGAAAGTGGTCAAGGACTACCCAGCAGCACTCGAGACCCAAGTCCTTGCAATTCTCTCAGACATCGCCGCTGACAAGGAAGACTCTATTCGACTTCTCTCAGTCCAAGCCATCTGTTTGCTGTGTGAAACACTGTCTCCCAGTAAACGCAACTCCCTACTTTTACCGCTTATCCGCAGTCTCGCAGATGATAAAGCCTGGCGGGTCCGCTACTGTGTGGCCGACCAAATCGCCAAACTCGCGACTTCCTTCACTCCCGAGATTCAAGTGGGTGTCCTATGTCCTCTCTACGTGGGCTTCTTAAAGGACGGAGAGAGTGAAGTGCGCACTGCAGCCTGCTCTCGGCTACTGGACTTCGCAGGTCTGTTTTCAGCCGACCAAGTGGCTTCTCAGCTGCTGCCTTGTCTGAGTGCGCTGGTCACTGATGTTGAGGTCGTGAAGGCTGCTTTGGCGGGTCACCTGACCAGGCTGTGTGTAGTCGTCGGCCGGGTGCATGCGTCTGAAAGCGTATTCAAACTTATAGTGGACTTACTGAAGGACGAGTCCACAGATATCAAATTGTGTCTGTTTAAGGAGTTGGAAAGCTTGAAAACGGTCCTAGGGGCGGATACAGTGGCTCAAAGCATACTGCCCATAATCGCTGATTTAGCCGGAGACAAGCGGTGGAGAGTGCGTCTGCAGGTTCTAGAGCTAATGCCGACCTTCGCTAAGCAGCTAGGCGCAGACTTCTTCGTCGCCCACTTCCAAGCCATTTACCTCCAATTCGTATCCGACGGAGTCTACTCAATCCGAGAAGCCCTGCTTAAAGGACTCAGAGAGGTGACATCCGTCCTAGGAGCGAACTGGATGGAGGCCAATTTCCTAGGCGCACTACTGGAGTTGAAGGAGCATGAGAGCTATTTACTGCGGATTACAGCCTTGCAAGCTGTGACAGTTCTCTCTCCTTTGCTCACTCAAGAGGTCCAGCGGGCTGCTTTTCTGCCGCTTCTCAAGACCTTGACGAGTGATCGTGTACCGAATGTCCGCTTGAATGCGGCCAAGGCGCTGCCCAGTCTAATCCGTTCTCTGCGGGATTCACCGTCGCAAGAACTGCTGCGCAGTCTTTTGTCTTCGCTGCAAGAAGACACCGACATTGACGTCAGACAAATGGCGGAAGTCTCCAGTAGCGAACTCTAACAGTGTTGGTAGGAACTACTCCAGCACCTAGGCAATAGGCATTCTCACTGTGCCAACATCACTTTTGACAGATCGAAGAGTCGCTGATAATCACTACTAAGTATGCTATTAGGACTAACTCCCACAGCTAACCAAAGAGAGTTAGTGCGACCATTGCTGGTTAGCGAAAAGCGCAGACTTGCGAGCTGCTCGGTCCTGCATCTCCTGCGCCTGCAGTCTGACTGCCATGGCTTCCAAAGGACTAAGAACCAGTCCTTGAGCCTTGGCCACTCTGGGCGTGCAGGCCGGAGTGGAGTCCTTGGAGTAGGTGAGACTGTTCTCCTCAAGTGCAGGAGTGGGCGGAGAGCGTTTCGCCTGCAGGCTTAGCAGCTGGTCTGTGGAGTGTCGGACCTCAGGGAGACTTTCCGTCTTCTGCTTGACCTGCGCAAAGAGGAGGTTTAGCCTTGCGAGCTGCTCACTGCTGAGTTTCCTGTGCACTGCTTGGTCTTCCTTGTCGAAGGTGTGTCCTCTCTGTCGGAGAGTCTGCGAGTAGACCTTGGCTTCTTGCAGGTAGGCAGTTTCCAGCTCTTCCAAAGCACTCAGCGCCTCTGCGTAGAAGGTCTCCTGAGCCTGCTGCAGTAAGCTCCTCCAGTCCCGGCGGGAGTCGCGTTGCGCCATTTTTACCTACAGCTAGAGCGAACTAAAGCCTGGGAATTAAGGTGAGGCTGCAGGGGAAATGAACGCTGCTGTTTGCTCTGACCCTGCCGCTTTGCCTTCTCTCGCAGTCCTCTCCATCCTCAGTCTTTCCTTCCCCTCCTCCACTCTGTCGTCCTCGTACTTCTCTGAGAAGCGGAACCGGTCGAGTCTCAGCAAGGACAGGAGTCGCGTGTAAATCTGCAGCAAATTCATGCCTGAAAACACCACCAAAGTGAGGGGAAAGTACTTGCAAAACAGGGTTCCGAGGATCGGCATGGAGTCAATAGCGTCCATTATGTGGCTGAATTTGGTGTTGGTGACGTTTATGAGACTGAGGAAGTTGTAGCACAGCGGGGCTATTAATTGACATAGGAACTGCGCGCACCACAACATGTTGATCGGGTCGGTCTGGTTATTGCTGTAAATCCCATAAAAGCCTGCGAGACGCAGACTAAAGAGTGCGAAGTAGACGCAAAAGACAATGTACAGCAGCGGCGCACACACTAACAACTGCGTCTGAATGTCTCCATGGCTGCTTTCATAGAGCTGGAACAGGCCCATAGGTAGTTTCATGTAGAGTGTGCCCTCTCCTATCACTATCACACAGCTGACCAAGGCGCAGACCACTGCCACTGCACGGTACACCCAGGGTCTCAGCTGAGTTAGCCACATCCACTCTATGAATTCCCGAGTGCGGAGACACATGCCGGACCGCTGTGGCCAGAGCGAGGAGGAGATCCGCATGCGGCCGTTGCGGATATTACGGAGAATGTCTTCGTGGTGAAAGGCTCTGGTGCAGTGGTGTTCCCACCGAGCAATTGCCCGGTAATGGTCGCCAATTGCCACCTTTAGGCGCTTGTGAATCTTCACTAAGCGTCGCTTTTTGACACTTTTCATTTCGTCGAGAAGGAGGCGGGACTCGTGCTCTCTGGAAGCTATAACGTCGTTCAGTATATTCGTAGGGATTTTGCCTTTCAGAAGGCGGATATACTTGTACCTCTTATCATGCACAGACACGGCTACATCCGCTGCAAGTACCATTTTCACAAGTTCAATGAGCTTCACCTCTGCCTGCGTCTTTTGCTTATTCACTACATAGGCCTGGTACTGGTGGAATTTGCGGTACCCCTTCATATTCCCTTTTCTCCAAAACGACCTCGGCACTTCCACAAGTCCATACCCCAGCAGTGTCATCACTAGGAATAGACCCCACGTGTTGCTCAGAACCATCAGTATCACGTACACTTTCTGCTGGTCCATTTCCTGCGCAATCACTAGGTAGATGACCAGCACTGCCATTGCTGCTCCCGACAAGGCCAGCATCCAGGCGTGCACCAGCAAAGCACTGCAGCAGCGCTTGAAGAAGGAGAAGTCTCCAGCCAACAAGTAGTACTGCAGCAGCGGCAGTACTACCCAGCACAGCACAAATACGCTCCAGTAGATACCGTCCCAGGCAAACTGCAAGTCAGTCTCATTCTTCCCATCCAAGGCCTGGTACACATCATAAGGCAGAATCGCGATGATGCCGAAGCTAAGCAGCCAACTCACAAAGGCACACCAAGAGACGAGAATCGGGGCGTCCTTAGCCGCATAGGAGTACATCAGCTTGCCACAGAGGCAGACCACCACGACTGCGGCCACTACTGGGAACAGACTTATCATTACAATGTCTAGTCCGCAGGCCGCCTTATAGGGGGCAGTCGTAAGGGAGTCTTGGAGGTCGGCTTGGCCTTGTGAAGCAGCACTTCGTAGTGGTTGTCTACATACAGTTCGTCCATACTCAGGTCGAGAGCTGCTCTGGTACGCATGCCCAGGGCAAGTATGCGTTCTTGGACTGCAAGCCATTCACTGCGGGCGGAAGTGTGCAGGGACTGCAGCTTTTCCAGCCTGGCGAGGGAGATATCCACAGAGGAATTCAGTTGGAGGTTGAGGGGGGAGAACTGAGTGGGACTTGAGCCTCGCACCACAGGCAGCTTGCGAGCGTCTACGGACTTGGAAGAGGGACGGGGACTAGGCTCTTGCAGCACTGTGCGGGAGAGGGCTGCTTTCGCCTTTTTCGGTCCTTTCTTTCGTTTTTGCCTGTGTCGAAGTGCAGAGGCAGCCATATGCGCAGGGTTCATATAAACAACACGAACTAAAGCAGCCTATCACTGCCTCCACAGTATTCCATCTAGTTACTCCCTGCTCCTCAGCTCTCCCTTGTCTTGAAACTGCTGCAGCAGCTTGTTCCTGGCCTGCTCGAACTCTTTGAGTGCGGAGGCAGATTGCTGCACATCCGCCCAAATCTGCCTCTGCAAGTCACTAGGTGCGGGACTGACCCTCCTCATTTTGTCATTCTCCTGACTCAGGTCCGCTAGCTTCTCTGCCAGCCAGCGGTTATCCGAGTCCAGCTTCTGGATAAAGAAACTGAGGAAGTCCACTTCCAGCAATTGATCGATGTATTGCTCCATCTCAGCTCCTAGTTGCTTTTCCACTGCTTCCCGTCTCCGCTTCACCTCATTCCCCCACTCTGCATTCGTCCTTGCGAATTTGTTATATATGAAGTGGGCCTTTTCGAAGACTGCTCGGAGGATTTCCCTGAAGACTGAGTCTCGCAGCTCGGCCTGTTGCAGCCGCTCGCGCAGCTCGCCCAGGACTTCGGTGAGCTGCTGAGTGCTGGCCTGCAACTCTGACTCGCGCACTTCGTGTGCATGTCTCTCTTCTTCAAGTGTTAGGAGGTGTTGGGAGCGAGCTCGGTCCATTTCTTTGCGCAGTGCTGCGTTTTTTTCGTCCGATTCATAGTTGATTTTCGGCGTGAGTCTGCGGATTTCCTCGTCCTTCTCCGCCTTCACTCTGTCCATCTTCTGACTCCAGTCGTACTGAAACTGTCTGCGCAGCTCCGTTTCCAAGTTCTGTTTTTCCTCATTGAGCTGCCGAACTGCCGATACCAGCCGCTCCTCCGCTGTCTTTTTAGCAGTTTCTTCCAAGTGCAGCTCCGCTTCCAGTCCTTTCACACAAGCAACTTGCTCAGTCAGTACCGCCAACATTTGCTCAGAGAGCAGTCTGCTTTCAGCCAGTCTGCCCTCGATTTCCCGCTTCAGTCTCGAGTACTCTTCCTGCTCCCTCCCTTCCACTTCCCTGTACAACTGGCATTGGCGGGTGAGGGCCTGGATTTCGGTGATGTCGACAGGTGGTAATTCGCTCATATCGATTCGCTTTGATTTTGCTATAGTTGGCTCTTTCGTACCATCTAATCGAGCCCGAATTAGGCCGTTTTGCCCACTGAGCGCTGCTTGAATTTCTTCCAAACTGGCTCTGTATCGCTTGCAAACTCCATGCACTCCGTCTATCGACCTGAAAAGGTCCTCAAACAAGGCTTTATACGGTCCAATTCCCTTCTCCGCTGCAGTCCTAGCATGCGCTTCCCTCTGCATCCTCCACGCCTTCGCGAAATCATGCTGCAGGTCGAGTTTCGCAAAGATCCCAGACCGCAGGAATTCGTACTTCTTGACGATGTCGGCGGGTAAGGGGAAGGAAAAGAGCAGGTCTTCAGAGATGGTGAGGAGTTGGAGCAGTCCCTTGGGCTCTCGGTCCTGCATTCAAATTTAGAAGATGGGCACTTCGTAGGGAGATGGGAATGAGGGTGGGAGAGTATGGCTTTGCGTTAAAGGGCTTAGGCAGCTGGAAATCCTACGAAATAAGAGGAAGGTCGAAGACTAACGGAGGGTTGACAGGCTGATACGTGCGAGTGCAGGTCGCTGCATTGAGAAACAGCGTGCCTTCCTGCTCTTTCACTCCATATGCCTCGTGTATGTGTCCAAACACATGCACAAGTGGCCTGATTTCCCTGATTCTCGCCCTCAGTAGTGGACACCCTGTGCTTTCACCGCTCCTATTGGTATCCAATATCAGAGCTGGAGGTCCATGTGTCATTAGAATGTCAGTGTCATTGGCGATTTTGCCCCATTTCTCTGCTATTTCCGGGCCAATGGGCAAGTTAAACGCCATCTCGCAGTAAGCCGGCTGCCAAGGACTGCCCCACACCTTGTACCCCATTGCCTGTGTGCAGGAGTCTTCGAGGTAGGTGCAGCCCTCTAGCAGTGCCTTCGTGGCCTCTGATTCGATGTCTTCATCCAAGGCAAAGTCTTCCTTCAGCTTGGCGAAATGGACCGTATCGAAGGTAGTGTCGTGATTGCCTGCGATCACTACCTTTTCCCGAAAGTGCAAGGAAGCCAGAAAAGCAGCGAAGTGTCTGACCTGCTCAGGTGTTCCTCTCTTGCTGAAGTCACCACAGTGCAGCAGCACATCTCCACTGGGCACCTGGAGTCCATCAGTCATATTGTGAGTGTCGGAAAGGCACACGAAGCGCACCATTGAAGGGTCTTTGGGCTCGGTGCCAGTGCGTAGCACAGGCCTTCTGCTCTCCATTATTTACGTGGAAGCATATAAAAATGGGATTAAAACTGCTCAGATAGTGACTGGTCGATGAACAACAGGGATGGTTAATGCTGGATTAGGCTGCCGAATACAAGGAAAACTTAGTTGCCTGTATTTGTTTTCAAAGGAAAGGCAGACTTCTCCCTATTACCTCAGTAATATACAGTAAAAGCCGCTACAGCCTGGCCAAATCTCTGTAAATACAGCTTATATATGGGCGGTCTCTTGGCCAAGATCAAAGCCTTATTCTCCCGCAAGCTGGAAATTGTGATTCTCGGCCTGGAGAACGCAGGGAAAACCTCAGTTCTGAACCAGCTGACCAGCGGAGCCCCCCTCACGCCTGTGCCGACCATTGGTCTGAACGTGCGCACAGTGGCCAAAGGCAACAGCACAATCAAGGTCTGGGACCTAGGAGGCCAGGTTCAGTACAGGTCTGAGTGGCCTAGGTATACGAAAGGCGCTGGAGCCGTCCTTTTCGTCGTGGACGCATCTGCATCGGACGTAGTTTCTCTGGCCCGCAGAGAGCTGCACGTACTCCTGGAGGACCGGGAACTCGCAGGAATCCCCCTACTTGTACTCGCCAACAAAATCGACCTCGAGCCGCACCTGTCCGAGTCAGACCTCATCAAAGCTCTCAACCTGGACTACATCATGGAGAACCCTTGGGTCGTCATTTCCATTAGTGCACTGCGGGGAGTCAACATAGAGCGAGTCGTGGACTGGCTTCTTAGTAAGTCTAAGTAGGTTGTGGGATTTAGGCCAGATGTGACATTTTCCTCAGTGAAATTGAGGAGAGGAGGAGAAAAAGGTATAGACGAAGGCTAAATTCACTATACATTGCCCAGTTCAGCCTAGTTTCACCAATAAAGACGCATCAAATGGTTAAGAGAGTGTATTTAAAGCTAAAACCAGCTGCATACTGGCTCACTCCCCAGCCAAAGTCCTATCTCCTCAGGACTACTCCCCGCTGTCTCTCCCTCGCAGAGAAGCCGCCCATCTAATAGGCGGGAAGTAATCAAAATGTCCTCCCAAGACCTCAAGCAGAAGGCGGAGTCCCTCCCTGAAGATATCCAGTCCCCTGCCAAGCAGACCAAGCCTGTCACTGCTGATCCTAACTCTGAGGACGAGTTCTTCAGCTGCCGCGACACCGAGAACTCCGCTGTATCCAGTCCCAAGCCCGAGGCCCAGCAGGGCAATCCCAAGGACGAAGAGGTAGTGAAGGAGGCAGACGCAGTGCTGACAGTGCCCCCTGCACTGCCCGAGCCAATGGAGGAGGTGAAGACCGAGCCGCCTGCCGCAGATACAGTGGGGGAAGAGACGAAGAGTGAGCCTGTGTCTGTGCCTGTGGCGGAGCCGCGGCCTGGGACTGGCTCCCAGCCCACTCCTGCCCTGGCTTCGGAGCCCAAGACCCTGTCGGAGTGCGAGACTACAGCTTCTGAGAGCAAAACCCCCGTCTCTGCGGGCACTGAGGTCTCACACTAATGACTCTAGCGCTAGTCACATGGAAAGCCGCCTACCCCTGTTCTGGACCTTATCAGGCCAGTGAGCACTTTGGTCTGTGGGCCTACAGTGGCCTGGGATCACTCTGGATCTGTAATAAATGGCTGCTTTACACGTGTATTGCCTCCTCCTGGCCATGGCTTCGGCAGCTATGTACGACTTCTCCAATACCAGTGTGCGGGCTCTTACCGTCTTCAATTTCGATGAGCAGGTCAACAAGCAGCGCTCCAAGCTCCCCGCCATCGTGCACTTCTACAGAGAACGAGATCGAATGACCAATAACTTAGTAGACGAACTGAACGCCCTGGCAGTGGACTGGCAGGGCGCCTTCGTCGTCGGCGCAGTGAACTGCGGAGAGCAAGAAAAGCTGTGCGAAGACCAGGACGTCCTGACAACTCCCAAGCTAAAGGTGTACCCACCCCTGCCCGCTCCCACACATGAGTACGAGGCAGAGGTCTCAGCCAAGCGCATGATTAGCTACTTGGCGGGGTACTTCTCCGGCAAAGTCGAGGAAGTCCGGGAAATCGACTTGAAGCACTTCCTGGACAAGAAGACAGGCACCCCGAAAGTGCTGCTCTTCACTGAGAAAACCGGCATCCCCACGATCTACAAGGCACTCAGCAACACACTGGGTGACACCCTCGACTTCGGCATTGTACGCAGCGACCAAACCTCCATAGTGTCCAAGTACTCAGTCCGCACCTTCCCCACTCTCCTAATAGTCCGCGGCACAGACACCAAGCCTCAGGTGTACAAGGGGGAACTCAAGTACAGACATATGTTTGAGTTCATTAATATCTACTCGGAGGTTTTTGTGGTGGCGGATGAGAAAGGCGCTGCGCCGGTCATAAAGCCGTGGAAGTCGGATGCGGTGCCGGAGTTGCACCAGGCCTCTGCACAGGACGTCTGTTTCTCCAAAGAAGGCTTCATATGCGCTATCTTCCTCACCAACACCAAGCCCACTCCCCAAGAAATCGACCTTTTCAAGGGCCTGAAAGAGAAGTTCACCAGCAAGCTCGAGGACAGAGGCGCAGACGTGACCTTCATGTGGGTAAACACAGTGGAGGAAGAGGAGTTCGTGAGCAGTTTCGAAGGGCTGAAGGAAGGACTGGTGTTTCTCAAGCATGGCAAGCGGAACAGGTACTTGGGCTACACCGGGGAGCTCTCGGAAGACGGGATTGAGACCGCGCTGGCCAGGATTATGGGCGGAGATGGGAAATTCAACAACATCAAAGGGAAATTCCCCACCTTTAGTAGAGCTAGGAAGTAGTATTATACAGCTTTTCTCGGCTTTCCTTGCTTCCAGAAGCCTTGGAAACTGTCCTTACTGCCCTGCAACTTCCCGTACCCGTGGATCACCCCGGCTTTCCACTCGCCCAGGTAGCACCGGCCGTCTCCCCACGTGTGCTCGCCCACTCCATGCATCAAGTTGCCCTTCCACTCCCCCACATACCGCTTGCCGTCCCCCCACACATACTCCCCCACTCCTTCCTTCTGATTATCCGCATAAGTTCCAATATACGAAGAGCCATTCGTCCATTGACTAATACCCCACCCCGTCTGTTCATTCTTCCTCCACTCCCCCTTGTACGTGTCTCCATTGGACCAAGTCATTTCCCCATAGCCCTCTCGCTTGCCTGAGACTGCGCTGCCTTTGTAGGAGCCGCCATCCTTGTAGGGGAGACAGGGGGAGTTGGGAGGGAGGGAGCGAGTCAAAGCAGCGATTTTCGTCTCTGCAAGCATATCCTTCATTTTCCCCAGTTTCGCCTCGATGGAGTCCATGCGGCCGAGAGGGATTTCAGTGGTGGTTTTGGCTTGGAACTCGATACTGGTCTTGTAGGATAACCACTCTATATAGAACTTACCATAGCCATTGGCGAGACCCGCTTTCCACTTCGCCACAGTCTCTTTCCCCACTATTTTGATAGAAACGTGCACTACAGGGTAGGGGTTCAGCCACTTCCCGCTGAATACCTCCCCATCGTAATGTCTAAATCGCCCCTGTCCTGCAGGATATCCAAAGCTCCACTCCCCCTCATACACACTTCCGTCTCTATAGGTCATTTTCCCATGGCCGTCTCTAAACCCGCCCCTCCATTCTCCGTCGTAGTCTGCTCCACTGCGGTAGATGTAGCGACGAAATTCCCGCCCTGGCGGCAAACTCTGTCCTTTTCGTAAGGTTTCAAAGAGCTCCGAGCAGCAGAAATACTCCCGAAAGCGTCTCGCTTCCTTGTGAATTTGAGCGTACTGGAGACGCATAAGTCTGCTTTTCCAGATAGACTGCAGGCGAATGACCAGGGAAAGAGGGGGCGGAGTGGGCATGGGAACTGCGGAAACTGGGTACAGACGGTAGGAAGGGACTAGTACTGCCTCTGCCACTGAGTCCTGCAGGCTCATATCTCCGTGGTCTGTGTGCGGACCGCAGTTGGTGCAGGCAGTTTGTCCCATCTATTGCTATATAGCTACTGTTAGCTACTGAAGTCCAGCCTGTGGGAAGGAAAAGCGGAGATAGGTGGCGTAGGCTCCCACAGAGAGACGGAGAGAGGCGAGAGCAGGCCTTCTGGAGACTTCCGTCTGCAAGATCTGGGCCACCTGAGAAGACAGCAGCACACACTCCTGTCTGCACTTCCCCATCACCCACAGTCTATTGAATATCTCCAGTCCCGCGCCTATCAGGATCGCTACGAAGCCCGGCCAGGCGCCTAGGATCCAGATCAGCAGACCGAGGACGATGAGTATGTCTGATATGACCATGAGAATGTGGAAAGTTCGTTTGTAGCGCTTTGTCTGACTGGACCTTACTCTGCGGAACTGGTCTGCGGCCTGCTGTTGGCACTGGTCACACACTTGCTCCAAGTCGTGCTGGGTAGTGAAGGCGGAAAGACTATGGACTGTGGGCCAGTCGACTTGGTAGTAGCCATTCACTAGGAAGGGCTGGAGAGTTCGGTGGCACATGTAGGCGTGTATGAAGGGACTGTACTCCACTGCAGCGGGCGCAATCACTGAAAGCTGGTCCCCTTGTGGTCTCCTCAGCTTCGTGCATCGATAGCAGAAGCCTGCATTAGCGTAGTCCCAAAAAGGCTCTTCGACGATCACTCCCGCTTGAGGTAATTGAGAGAAAAGGACTTGGGGAGCGGCCATGGGAGGTGGAGGAGGGTAGCTCTGGCCAATGACAACGGGGGCATAGCCGCTTTGTGGAGCTATGGGCGGGTACTGTTGCATTTGGTAGTTGGCAGGGGGAGGGTATTGCTGCGGGGGGTATTGCTGCGGAGGATATTGCTGCGGGGGGTATTGCTGCAGAGGGTGGGGAGCTGCAGGCAGGGGAGCAGGGTTGTACACCGGAACTGCAGAGAGCTGCACAGCACGACTATCCGTCTTTTCCATTACAGTCTTTCTCAAACGCTTCCATCAAATTTGTGGATAGAACTCCCAATTCCTGACCTATCAACCCTGCCTCAGGTCTTATCAGCACCCAAATGTAGATATTTGTACCCAGAGTGTATGGCTAATTGGGAGATTAGACTATGGCACCAGGTACTGCAAAGCGAATATACGAGCTAAAGGCGCCCACTGACACTCTCAACCATCGAATCGCTGACTGCTCCTGAGCCTTTGCCTTTATAACTTCCCTTAGCGCCTTTACTAGCTGCTTATTCGCCCAGATACACAGTCTCCACACAACTATATAGTCCAGCACTATCAGAAACATCCCCACCAGCAGGAACACCCACACATACCCCGAGTCATTCACCTTTTGGTATATCACTCCTATGATCACCAGCACAACTACTACAAGTAGTATCAAATGGTACAGGGTCCTTAGCAGTTTGGTCTCTATGGACTGCTTACTTGTTTGCGCTTGCTACTGATGTGACTGCTGCAGTGGTCGCAGATTTGCTGCAGTTCAGTCTGAGTGGCAAATCCAGCGATAATGTGGCTGTCTGACATTTCAAGGTGGTAGTGTCCGTCCACTAAGTGAGGAAGTAGCAAGCGGCCACAGAAGTAAGCCCGGAGAGCTGAGCTGTAACTGAGGGTAGCGGTTCCCACCACACAGAAAGGGTCGGGAACAGGGGGAACTAGGCGCTGGTTGCCCCGGCAGGCTGTGTGTTCGGTCTCGTAGTTCGGCGCTTCGACTCTTACTTCGAAGTCGCTAGTGTCCAGCTGGATGTGATTAGGGTGTGCAGGGTAGACAGCGGGAGGCGGGTACGCCTCTAAAGAGATAGCAGGCGGGTATATGTCCAGAGCAGGGAAGGAGGGGACTTCTGGGGACTTGAACACTTCGAGCTCTACCTTGTTACTTGACATATATAGGCGAAGTGAGTACAATTGCCCCACCCTTAGCCTCGAACTCGGAGACACCTCCTTACCTACCTAAAGCCCACTACTATGGTCCTCATACAGCGAATCCTCGAACTTCTTCATCATCACCTGCGCAAACCCTCCCGAGCCAATATCCATCATCACTCCCTCGGGATCTACTCTCTCCGGCAGCGTCTTCACGTAGTCGTCTATCATTTTGCGGGTGTCTGCACTGCTGCGGCTGTCGTCAAGGTTTAAAGCGGCTTTGAGGAGTTCGCCGTATTCGAGGCGAGAGATGAGGCCTTGAGAGTCGGGCTGGACTGAGGCTTTGAGGGAGTTGAAGTTGGCCATACGGTCGTTTTGACGCTGGATGAGGGCTTGCAACTCTGGGGGCAGGTCCAGGGAACAGACCAAAGGCAGACCAATAGTCAGCAGGAGGAGCGGTTGAAAGACCATTTATAGACTGAGACAAGTCTCCTTTCTCTGCAGATTTGGTACTAATACTGTCCTAAGAAATGCGTATGCCTCCGTGAAGGCAGGAACAGCTCTGCGTCGCTCGACAGCTAGCTCGTGTAGTTTCGAAGTCTTCGCATACTGAACAGAGTCTTTCACTGCAGAGACTACAGTCTGTATTTCTAACACAACCGTACTCACAGGCAGGCAAGCAAGCCTCTCCCTCTGCTGTCTGCAGGAAAGCTGCAGTGGACAAACAGAAGGACAAGCCTGAAGGACAGCCCTGAGGAGTTACTTTCCCTGCGATATCAGAGGCACTGAGAACACTGTTGTAGAGAAATACGCTCCAAATAAAGCCTTTGTAAAAGTCGCCTCCACTGTTGCGCCCAATACTGAAGGGAGCTGTGAGGTGCGTGTCCCAGAGATATAGGGATTGGAAGGAGCTTGTTTGCACCCCATTCTGATAAAAGGAGACACTGGTGTCTTCGAAATGACTGTTGAAAGCCACAGTAACAGCGATGTGGACCCATTTATTTTCTATCAGTCCAGTATTGTCAGTGGTCGATGACTGTGTTTCTGCTATTTCTAGGTATCCATTTGATCTCAGGCGCAGGGCAAAGATTGAAACGCAGTCTTTATATTTGGCGAATATTGTCCGCACCCCGGTTCCTTGCGGTCTTATCCAGGCCTCCACAGTGAGAGAAGGGGCTAGCAGGACTGTAGCAGTGGGCAGTAGTTGCAGATAAGAAGTCCCGGAGAAATAGAGTCCCCGGTCCTTAGAGGGAATAGGTTGATCACTTTTAAACATCGGAGAGAAAAGGGTGGGTGTAGCACCGGACTAGACAGTGAAATAAGTGGATATGTAGAGCTTTGCGACTTGATTGAAGGTAAAATCAACTATTGGAGTGGAGAGGGAGTGAGGCAAGCACTGGCCGGCTGAGGGTGTGAAGCCTGTAGGACAGTTAATCACACAGTTACTTGAGTAGAACTCCAAGTAAAAGCCACTCCCGCAAGTCAGACAGTGCCAGGACTGGTCGCAATTCACACATCCAGTCCCACACCTTACACAGGTAGAAGGAGCAATGAATTGGCACTCTGCTGCACAGGCACTGCACGTAGCCTTGCCAGGTCCTGTGCAAGCGGTGCAGCAGCTGTTACACAGGGGGCATTGGCCGTTGGAGAGGTAAAAGCCTGTTAGGCAAGTATCGCATTGGAAAGGATTGAGGCAGGTTTGGCAGTATTCTGTGCAGTAAGAGCTTCTTTGTATATACAGATTTGTGAAGTCAGCGGTACTCAGGGCGGAGTTCAGGTAGTATCTGCTATCAGCCACATGTCCGATTATACAAGCAATAGTGATACCAAAGGCGATAAATGAGCTCGAACTGGCTCCAAAGGTATCACTCTGTCCAGCTACTAGGGGGATATTTGGGCAGTACCATATATTTTCCTCTCCAAATATCCCATAGCAATGCTGATAAAAACTGGAATCAGGTCCAACTGTGACACTTTCAGTCACATACATCCACCGACCCAGTATACTACTTACTAGAAAAGCCGGATTCAAATAACCAGAACACCTTGTAGATTGAGTAGTTTGATAGTGAGGCTCTAAACGATTATACCATTGATTATGAAAAATGCAAAGAATTCTTGTTCCATAAATGCAGTCTGCATCAAGATTGTTAAATCGAAAGAAGTTTGTCCATTGAACTTCAGAGAGAGCAGTGATCATAAACCAGCCAGTGAAGGAAATATCCGTGGACGAGAAGGTGTGACCTTGCATATTAGTGTCATCTCTGCTCCAAGAAATCTCTTCTCTATTCAAAAACCTGGTTTTAACTTCATCAGTGAGTTGAATGTAAGAGGAACAGGCCCGCTCTCCTGGGCCCCAGCAGCTTCCAAGACACTGACTATGACAGGTCTTAGCGGCTACTAAGGCAGAGATATTTTCTACACTTAGTGCTGTTTGGTGAAATTGCAGGTCAAGAATAGCTCCCTATCTAGAACTGACTGGAAAGCCGTAAACTGTGACGCTGCTTGTTCTTGAGTCATAGGAAACTATCGAAAAATCAGATTGCATTGAGATATGAAGAGTAGAACTCTTCCAAGGAGTGGCTGTTACCAGAACACTGTTGATCCTCGCGTCTACTGAAATGCCAATATGTGTCCATTTGAAGGGCTGAAAGGAATAGGCGAGATTGGCAGTGGAGCAGTGAGAACAGGCATCACACACCTTTCCCAGGATATGTAGAAAGTCCGCACTCACAGTCATGGCTTGTGTTCCTTCAGAAGTAAGTGTGAGAACTGCAGTGGAAGCCGAGGGCACTGTATGAAGTTGTAGCCAGAACAGAAGTGCGTAGGCTTGGAGAGAGGGAGTTGCGTACAACTGGTCTCCACTGGAAGGAAACACTAGGGAATTTGATGCAAGCACAACGTCGTATACAGCGCTGGTCAACTGAAGAGAGGCGTAGGCTGCTTCTAGGAAGAAAACAGTGCGCGCCCACATCTTTACCAAGAGTTGCTACTCTCTATAAACCCTTCACAGTTCTTAGAGCTTTGAGCTTTTCTCACTGCCTATATAAAGTCTACAGAGGCTAATCTAAGACTCGCTTTCAACTAACACATTTCGAAGGCGATTGCTTTAATTCTTCTTTAAAGATCTTTGACCTTGCTCTTGTGAGAGTGAGTGAGGGTATTTTATTAATATAATCTCGTTTCCTATCAGGGACTGACTGTTATCGTTAGTAGCACTGCTGTGTGCAAAAACCAGAAAGTTTCCTGCAATATTGGGAAAAGGAGTGAATACTGTAACACTCGTGTAATATTAGAGGCACTGCTTTGAACAGTATACTCCACATAAAACTTTGCCTTTCTCATAGTTCCTATCTCGCAAATAGCCAATTCCGCATATATACGGTCGGTTACTTGACCATTCTGGTAAATCACAACCTTAGAATGCCCAAAGCCATTATTACGCTCAATAATCACCACAACATGCACCACTTATTTTGCTGGAGAGCACCAGCGCCTATTACACGGAGATTCCCGGTCACTATTTCTACATACACTCCGGCATTCACTCTCACAGTAAATATGCTAATTCTGTTATTAATTTTCGCGAAGACAGTTCTGAAAATACCGGGTCTGGGACAAAGGTATCAGCAGTGGTAGTGGTTATATGAGATAGCGATATTCCTGGTTATGAAACACAGCCAGAAAACGCGCTCCGAAGCAACATTGCTGTCCACGTTGTTGATTTTGAACAGGTCCGAGCAGTGTAGGCAGCCCGGTAGTAAAACTTGAGTCTAAACTCGCATTCATCCATTTAACGCCATAGCCAGCCTCTTCAAAGGTTTCATCAGTGCTATATTCTAGCAAAACAACTCCAAATAAAGCATGCACAGCAGACAGAGAAGCCGCAAGGCATTAAAGATGTAGGAAAACAAAGACGGAGGATAAACAGCTCTTTAGGGCTAAATCAGCTATTGGTGCTCGAATTTAGTGGAAAATCCAGATTGCTAATGACTTTTTAGCCTGTCTTTATGGCAATATCAGAGTGCAAGAGTGCTAATAGGTCTGTTGGCTGGTAATACCCTCTCCTAATATATCCTGGTAGTCCAGAGAAGGTGAGAAAGCCCTCTAATCAGTAGAAACAATGTGCATTTCTCGTATTCACTAGGCTTAAAGTAGCCAAAGTAGGAGAAGCCTCCCCTTACTTCGATATTCCGAGACTAAATGATGTAGTTTTCTGAGATCTTAACAAGTAGATACGTTTCAAGTAACCAATAACATCAGTGTCTATTGGGAATCGGATTCAGTCGTCTTTAGACTCTGCGCTGAAGTCTCGGCTTCCTCCTTCCCCATCATAGGCCACTCCCTTGCTAGACTAATATGTCCTAACATTAGTCCAATGGCAGGCCTTGCAAGCCCCGCAGTCCCATTGCCTCCCTCCTCCGACCTCATCACTTCAATTCCTCTCAGTGCCGCCTTCCTGGCCTGTTTCTCTGCCTATAAGGCTAGTCCCGGCTTCCCTTTCCTCTGCTACTGCTTTCCTTTCACTGGTGGGAAGCTACCGTTGCAGTCAGATACTATAGGCGAGCCCCCTGTATATGTGAATGCGAAACAGTACCACCGCATAATCAAGCGAAGAGTGGTGAGGCAGGCCCACGGACTTCATATTAAGCGCTCTCCAGGCTATTTGCACGAGTCCAGACATCGCCACGCCTGCAGTCGTCCTAGAGGACCCGCCGGAACCTTCCTGTCCAAGTCCCAACCAGCCGCTTAGTAGACTCCTAAGCCATTTGGAATGCGGAAAGTCCGTGTAAAGACGCAGGCGGAGCTGCCCAGACTGCTCACTTTCTTCAAGTCCAAGGCGGAAAGCAAGCGGCCGGAATCGGCGGCCGAAGAGCGAATTTCACGTCTCAACCGCTTCGATCGCTGTCAAAAGTTGCTCAAGCATGACAGCGACTCCTGGCTGCGGAAGCGCGGCAAAAGCCTCTATATGGGCTTTTCCCCTGTCCAGAAGCAGCAAGCGAAGGCCTTTTTCGACTCTTTGGACACTGAGGGAGCCGGCGGCGTCACTATAGACGAACTCCTCGAGCCGCTGCTAGCCCTGGGACTCGTCCACTCTCGAAACGACGTGAAGCACTTATTCCACCGCTCCGACTCCCCTTCCGACTCCGTCATCAGCTTCGAAGACTTCCTCAGCATTTTGGAACGCGAAAAAGTGACCGACTCCGCCTTGAACAAGATGATAAAAGCACTCATTGAGCCCTCGCCACTGCCACACCAACTGAGGATCAGCAGCCATAGGCGCAAGTTGATGCTGGATGCGTATATCGGCAGTAACGCCAAAAGGAGGGAAAATGGACTGGAGTATTTACGCCTATTTGCAGCGGAAAGACACTCTTTTAGGGCGAATGTGGCGAAAAAGGACGTTTTGGTACAGAAAAAGCTGCAAAGACTCAACAGTCTGCGGCAGGTTTCCCCCAATGTCTCCCTAGTGCGACTCAGCACCTCCTCAACCGCCCGCAAGTCCCCCGACAAGCACTACTTCCACACCAATCGCCCAGAGAAACAAAGCAACTTATCCGGCTTTTTGTAGTCTAACTCGGCCTGGTGTAGACTTCCTGGTCTTCTGAAGGCCGCTGGGCTCTGCCCTCTTCGTGGACTGGGAAAAAGGCAGCTATTAGCTGAGACATTTGGTTGAAACTGGTTGGTTCGCCCTCTTCCACATGCACTGCCCCTTCGTAGTCCACTATAAAAATACGGTCTTTGGGCACTCCGGCGTTTTGGTAAGCAGCGCAGTCTGCTTCTGAGTTGCCGAAGCCAGCGTTGAAAGGGTGGGAGCCAGGGGGAAACAGGCTGGAAATGGACTGAAGCATGCTGAACTTGAAGATTTGGGACTTGTGCGTGATGACTTCCCGAACAATGCTCGCGAAGAGACGGTAGGGAGAGGTGATCACAGGTCCAGGCGGCAGTCCACACCGTTCCTGTCGAAGCGAAGCCAGGTAATTTCGAGTGCTTTCAGACTGGCCAATGGCTCTAGAGGTCAAATAGAGGATTTCATACCCTCTCGCATGCACCTTCGTAAACAACTGACAAATGTCCTTCTGGGACCAGTCTCGATTGACCTTGGGTAGGACATGGCCCAGTACGTTGGAGCGAGTGATGGTGCCGTCGATGTCGGAAACGACGATTTTAGTGGTGGAGTCCCAGAGGTAGATTGAGGCACTCACAGAGCGCTTCCCATGCTTGCGGTGCACTGAGAACTCGATGGAGTTGGGGCCTGGGAGGAGGTCCAGTAACTGCAGTTCCGGGTTTTCTAGGGTGAACAACCGCTCTGGAGAGTCCGGGGATATGCTCATCACTACCGAATCCGGCCTGCCCAGCAGCTTTTCCTCCACCGTCTGCTTCACCTCTTCCCACAGATACATCTTCCCATTCAGCATCACCATCATTTCCCCAGTCGACACCAAACTCGCATAGTTCTCCCTCAGCTCCACCGACCCCACTCTCGATTTATGAAAGGCAGTCATAGGCTCTTCTCCCCTGTCCAGAACTGCACTGCGGCACATGGAAAACTGCAGCTTCAGGGCCAGGTCCTCCGCCTCCGCCAAGTCTCCATCGTGACTCGCTAGGAAGGTTATCTGTCGACTGCGTCTGTCTGGTGCAGCTGCATTGGCTCGAAGTGCACTTTCCATTACCTCTAATTCGGACTCTGTGAGAGACCTGGTGAGGGGCCCCGGGTTCATTGCTTCCAGGTATACCTTCCCGTTGGAGGCCAGATGAGCGTCGATGCCTTCTATTAGTCGGCCGTTCACAGTGATAAAGACGGGCTTGTTTTTGGGCTTGAAGACTTTGAACTTTCCGAAACGGACTGAGAAGGGGGAGGAGTGGAGTGAGCCATCAGGGTGCCGAATGACGATGACGTCGATGGAGCCAGAGAGAGTGGCGCCGTTGTAGTTGAAATATTCCTTCACGCCTCCGAAGAACCGCCCCAAGCGCTCCATCCACTGTTGTAAATGGAAAGGTACAAGATCCTCAAGGTTATAGGAGACGGCACTTACGGCACAGTGAGCAAAGGGCTGGTTCTAGACACTGGGGAGTTCGTGGCCATCAAGCGCATGAAGAAGAAGTTTTACTCCTGGGAAGAGTGTCTGGAACTCAGGGAAATCAAATGTCTTCGGCGCCTCGTGCACCCCAACATTGTCCGTCTCAAAGAAGTTATTCGTGCCAATGACGACCTGCACCTAGCCTTCGAGTTCATGGACCGCAACATCGTGCAGCTCTTGCAAGAAGGCCGAGAACTGCCCGAAGCCGAAATCAGAGACATCATGCAGGGCACCCTAGCCGGCGTCTCTTACTTCCACAAGGCCGGCATCTTCCACCGAGACCTAAAGCCTGACAACTTGATGATGGGGGAGGAAGTCAAGATTATAGACTTCGGACTGGCGAGGGAAATCCGCAGTCGTCCGCCCTATACTGACTATGTGAGTACTCGTTGGTACCGGGCGCCGGAGATATTGCTGCACGCTACAGTGTATAGTTGGCAGGTGGATATTTTCGCAGTGGGCTGCATTATGGCGGAGCTGTACCTGCGAAGACCCTTGTTTCCCGGGACGAACGAAACTGACCAGATTGCCAAGTTGTGCTCAGTGCTTGGAACTCCCAACCTCAATGAGTGGCCGGAAGGATACCGCTTAGCCTCTCAACTAGGCTTTGTGTTCCCTCAGTTCGCCTCCACGCCTCTCTCTGCCCTCATCCCTCGAGCCTCTGCAGAGGCCTTATCCCTGATGAGAGATCTCCTACTATGGGACCCTGCAAAGCGACCCACTGCTGACCAGTGTCTCCAGCACCCCTTTTTCACGAGAGTCGGAGCTGCTCCCACTGCGGGTTTCCCCTTGCGGCATTCGCTTACTGGCGCTGATTCCCCGCCCAGACGGCAATTGACGGAAAGTCCTTTTCCCGGACAGCAGTTTGAGACTCAGACCTTTATGAGAGCCACCCCTGTGCCTATGGGCAGAGCCCAGCCTTCGCAGGTGAATCCCTCCATTACAGGGCCGAGGGAAGAGGCGGGCAGAGGCAGGGGCCGAGGAGGCAGGCCTGAGGGCATTGGACAGTACGGAGCAGGACTGGTGGGGCGGCAGGCACAACCACTAGGGCAGATTGGCCTGGGAAGACATAGGTTTTAGGCTATTGCTGCGCAGAATGTTCAGGTTTGCAGGGTAAACAGCGCTTTGTAGCCATTCTTGCTATGCTAGAAGCCTTGGAAAAGTACCGCTTCAGAGGCGAAGTCCACCGCTCCGCCCTGCTCGACCTCCCCCAGCGCGAAGCCCTGACAGTGAGCGAGAAGGAACGTCTCTCCACCGCCTACTCCTACGGCAAGTACGGCACTCTCGCAGTCCAGTTCCCCTTCATAACCCTCATTTACTACGCAGAAAAGCGAATCCGTCCCCTGCCCCTGGATAAGCGAGTGCTGTGGTACGTCAGTCTGTCCGGAGTCTACGGGCTGACCTATATGCTGACGAAGGCCTGGACTTGGCATCAAGCCTTTTACTCAGTGGAGGACGTGGTGAAGCGCTATGTAGAGTCTATTTCAGTACAGGACCTGCGGACAATTGAGGAGGAACGCAAGTTGGGCGTTTTGAAGGCGGAGAAGGACAAGGTGTACACACCCAAGGACTAGTCATAATGAGCGTTCCGCTAGGCAAAGCTGCCACTATGGCTGGACGCAGGGGGGAGCAGAAGTCCCTGTTCCAGGAGATTCTGGCCACTTTGGGCAGCTATCGCAGGACTAGTCCCAGACGGAAGGTACTGGACAGGCGCTTTTGGTCGCCTCAAAAGTTGACTCAAAGTAAAACCGAATTGCCCAATCCGTCCACCGAACACTCGCCTCAAGCAACCAAACCGGGCCAAATGATAGTCCTGGGCAGCAGGCTAAGGACCAGACCAACTGCAAGGCTGGGAAACAAGGACCTGCCCGATTCGTCCCTGAAAGGCACAGTTAGATTGGGCAGTGGACGGCTGAAAGACGCGGGCAAAACGCTTTCTTGCATCGGAACAGCTGTAAAAATACCCTTTTAAGCTAGTCTAATGCAGTTAATTGCTGCAAATCGAACAATTTAGTGGCTAAATCCAACAATTCGCCTATCAAAGCAGCTCTTTCTTCCCCTTGTTACTAGCCAAGTCGCTCCTTACCAGCAGCATGACGGTCCACAGGCTCAAACACTCCCGCGCCCTGCGTCTCACATAGGGGAAATAGAGGCAAAGTGACAAAAACACACAAATCAGACTGTAAAAGGCGAAGCAAATCAGCATATTTCTCTGAAAAGTCCGAATTTCAGCCTTGGCAGTATCCATAGAAAGACTGTACAGGACCCTTAAAACCGCAGTTAAGGCTTCTGCTTGGCTTGCCAAGGCGGAAAGTGCGGAAATCGAGGGTTCGGACTGCTGAAATAAGTCTGAAAGGCTCATTGCCAGCTCGGAAATAGCGGGTTCCAGGCCTAGTTTGAAGACTTGATGTGTGCAGGAGCTAGTGGACAGCAGAGGGCAGTTGTCCTGCACGTACAAGTTGATGATTTCCCCGGTTCCCAGTGAGTGCATGGTTTCCTTCATGTCACTGCGCAGCTGCTGGACGGCCTGCAGGGCCTGAGCGACTATCGAGACCTGCAGCTGTCCTTCCGGAACGAGTTGGAAATAGCCGGTCTGCAGCCTGGCCAGCACTGCCTCCTGGGCGTAAAGCACCGCTAGTAGAGGCTGGGACAGCAGACTGCTAGTGGTATGCACCAAGTCCAGCTTGTGGTATGTGATGCTCTGCAGTTCTGCGGAGCCATACAGTCCTGCCAGGAGGTAAACGGCACAGCTGGAAACCACATACACTGCGCCTATTGCCATCAAGCGCTGCCAATGGTTCCTGTCCCGGACATGACAGCGTCTCAGCCCTGTCTTCAGCACCGGCGGAGCCTGCAGCCCATGCACCTGCACCAGTCTTTCCTGATGCGGTAAAGCCACAAGCATCAGTTTCCCAGCATCCATGCGCACCAGCCGCTTCCAAAGACTGCTTTTGACGGCCGTCAGGCGGACATGGCTCTGAAAGATGCAGAGCAGAGCCAGGCCTAGAGCCGCGGCACTGCCTAGGCAGACTGCAAGCAGTGTGGTTGTGACTGTGGACTGGCTGGAGTCTTCCTCAGCACTGCCGTTCTTCGCAGTTAGGTGCTGCAGAGTAGCGAGCAGCTCTCCCAGTCCGTTGCGGTACACATAGAAGAAGTCATCTGAAGACTGGAGCTTCCCCGCTAATAAGGCGTTTGCGTGGGTCAAAAAGTCGCTCAAAGCACTGCCCAGGCCTATATATTGGTGCTGAAAAGCGTGATTTAGCCTGCTCCATACCAAGACTCGGTGAGTGTCAGAGCGGTAATTAGCTCCAGCGATACTTTCCAGTCCCTGTATATTCGTTTCCAAGGTCGAAGTGAGGTTTGCAAGGGTGGCAGCCTCCATTCCTTCCTCAACTAACTCCATTTTCCTTGCAAAGTAGACGATTTCAGTCATGCGCAGTGGGGCGAGGAGCATGTGCGACTCTGTGTCAGTGTGTTCCTCTCCCAAAGTCTCCAAAACGGTAAAAAAGGACATAACACTCACCAAAGCCAGGCAAATAGCCACAATTCCCCCTACTCCAAAGGCTATTTTCATCCTTGTTTCCGCCAAATGGACTTTTCGTCTCATCTTTGAGCCTTTCAGCGACAGGGCGAAACTACCGACATAGGAAGTAGCGGAGCTTTCTGCCATGAGATTGCCGCTGAGTAGTTGCGAATGTGCGGAGGACAGAGTGTCTGCGTGCTTGTAGGTGAAGGAGCGGCGGAGGTTGGGGTCGATCAGGTCTTTTACGTTCTTTTCACTATGGAAAATGTAGACCCAGTGCACAGTTCTGCTGCCCAAGCCAGTGCTCGCAAAGAGCATGTAGTAACTCGCCCCTGTGCCAGGGTGCAAGTAGTGCATCGCCCTGCCCTCGCCCAGGTCAGCCTTGCCCTCAATCCCCGGCAGCAGCCGCTTCAATTCCTGTCCATTGAGAGTGCCTTTCGCACTCACTTGCACTCCAATCACCTCAGGAAACGCCTTGGAGTGGGAAGTCACTCTCATGTCCGCGTCATACAAAGCGAACTCTCGACTGTGCGGCTTGCCCCTGATCGCCACCACGAAGTAGGGCACGCCTCGGTAGCCTGTGGGTCGGAAGCGGAACGTGACCTCGACCGAGTACTTCGTATGCGCATACAGGAAAAGGTGACTGCGGTAGATTTCTCGCGCTTCGCCGGCTTGGATGAAGTTGCTGAGCAGGCGGTTGTGGTTGATACCGAAGGGAGGAGGCAGGAAGTCGTCTAAGTCTCTGCCCTCGATTTCCTCCACTGTGGTGTCTAGCATCTTTGCACAGTGTTGGCTTGCGAAGACGATCTTGCCGAACTTGCCCTTGCTGCAGGAAATCACGAAGACGCCTGTATCTATAGCAGAGTACCCAGACAATTCAGTGATTCCGGCCTGGCGAGCTGTCCGAGCACTGATTTCCCCCTGCTGAGTGTCTGACTTACCCAGAAACACCTCCTTCGACAGGCTCGAATGCAGCTGTTTCAGCAAAGAGTCGCTTGGAAACCTGTTTCTCGCCTGTCTGTATATGAATTGAGTGCGGTTTACGGACTCTGCGAGGGACGTAATGGCAGTTTCCAGCTTTTCAAGGCTGCATTTGGGTCCTATAAGCAGGCCCACCACCCCACACAGGCCTTCGCAGAGGCTTAAGTCCGCCCGCATGGTCTGTCGGTAAAAGCCCACGTACTGCAGGTAGTTCCGCTCCTCGGATTCCTCGAGTTCACTTACTCTTAGGAAGAAGTGGTACACCTGAAAGTCAGGAATAAGGCTGGAATCACACATATTGGCGCAGGCAAGTCGCAGCAAAGCGTACTCAGCTTCACTGCGCAGGTAGTAGTAGTACTGTGAAAACAGCAAATACGCCCTTTTTTCGCCTGCAAAGCGTCTCAATCCCTTCAAAATAGTACTCCGCAGGTCAAAATCAGTGACTTTGCCCAGTTCAAAAGCCTGCAAAGCCTGCCTTAGAGCGACTTCATAGTCCCAAAATGACTTACATTCTTCACATTTCCTCCACCCTTTCAGTCTTTTCCGCAAGAAAACCACTGTGAACAGTGCGAAACAGGGAGAAAGGAACAGCCACAGACCTACAGTGACCCGAATAGTGCCGCACAGTCTGCCGAGCAGGACACACAGAGCCATCCAACAGCTAAGCACGTACTGCACTGTTCTGCAGTGCTGTGTGAGTGAATTCAGGTAAGGGAAGTGAGAGCTGAGTTGGAAGACGAGTTGGGCAGTGAGCAGGAAGGCTGCGATGCAGCCATAGAAAGGCGAATAGCCACTGAAGTAGCAGGTGATGCCAGACAAGACCACAGCAGTAGCGACTTCCCTGAGTTCAAACCCACAGTCCGTCTTCGCATACAAGCAGGACTGCCGTAGGTACCAGTTGTTATCCCCCACAAATAAGCCCCGCACACTGAGCACTGCCCAGCCTAGAACTAGCGCTGTGCATCCCACTACTCGCTGCCAGGCTGGGTACGGCCCTAGAGTCGCTTCCTGCCATTGCTGCATACAGGGGTAGAGTAGCGCTCGGTGCAGTAGCCAGAAGCATATTCGGCTTATGACCAGCAGGGAATTAGGCACCCCGCCCTCTCCTTTCCCCAGTGCAAATGCAATTTCCAGCGTGTAGCTCACTATACAAGCCCCTAGCAAGCCCAATGATAGCAGCAAAGCCAGACTTCCCTGTCCATCGCCAAACACCCAGGTGCCCAGTAGTAACGCTCGCAGTGTGGACAGTCCTGAGTCCTCATAGTCTTGTATGCCTTCTGTGAAGCTGAGCAGAATGCCGAGGAGCTGAGCAGTTTGCAGGACTGCGAGGAACAAAGGAGCCAGGGAGCGGAGGGGACTGTGGTACTTGGAGGGCTGCAAGGGGGGAGAGTGCTGGAAGTGCACGTGGAAGAGGGCGGATTTCAGGCGGAATTGGAGAGACCAGGAGCTTTGAGAGCCTGATAGCCGCTCTTCGCTTATTCCATCATCAAATGGCATTTCTGAAACATCTCCAGCCCTAGCCTTACCCCGGCTTGCTCAGCTTTAGTTCTAACGCTAATTGGAAAGTGTGTTTCAGAGAGAAGGAAAGGAGGTATCCTTCATCGGGAAATAGCACCATATAGCGGCCTTTACTAGGACTATTTATGGGAGAATTGCTGGTGAGGAGGAAAGAGGCCTCCATAGCTTCGCTAATGATAAAGATTAAATTGGGGATATTTACTTATGATATTCCGATAGTTCTCTCTGCGAAATTCGCTTTGAACCACTGACTGGTTCCATTTCTGTAAATTACTCTCATTCTCAGGGTAAGTATCGTAATGTAGTCTTTACATGCAAGCGGCAATGCCTCCGAACTAGCAGATTTCCCATACTTTCTCCAAGTCTAGCATAGAAATGGCATATATTTCCCATATAAAGTGACATTTTCGCCTCCAGTTCGCCAAGTTTCTACCTAAGTCATTTTATCTACGCTGAGAACCAGTCCTTGAGTAGTCTGCAGGTCCACTTTGCGCTGATTAGCAGCTAAAAGCACCTCAAATATCAGCGAGTAATGGCAGGCCAGTCCACAGAGTCCATGCCACCAAGCATGCAGCTGCGGGTTGAAGGGCAGCCACTGCACCCACCTGCACAGCAGAGAGTCTACCAGCCAGCAGGCTCCCGCAGTCAAAATCGCCTGTTGGTACCTTCTAAGGAACACTCTAGAGACAGCTGTGCCCATTCGGGCTTGGAAAAGCACCATACAGCCGAATAGGCCGAGAAGGAGACAGATGAAGTTCAATTGGAAGATGAGGACTAGGCCGTTGGAGGAGTGGATGAAGTACCAAAATATGTTGTAGGTGAGGAGCAGGGATAGGGCGGTCTTTTGGTGTTGGCGGATTCGTGGGATGAGCTGCAAGTAGCAGTAGATGGCACTAACTAGACCCTACGTTGAGCCAGTCCACAGCATCGGAATCTCATCCCATAGCTGATACTCGAACTTCAGAGTAGCGTGGAAGGCCGCAGACCCCAGTCCCACCAGCACAAACAGCACTGCCATCACACTCTCCCGCACTGTGCCGCCACACCTGTGGACGACTCCAAGGTCGTACAGCCCTGCCACTGCGATGAGAAGGCTGGAAACTGTGTTGTAGAACTCCACTATGTAGGAGGAGTGGGAGTAGTTGGACTCGCACCAGTCGATGGTGGCTGAGGAAAGGGTACAGGTTATGGGCGCCCAGAAGTCCTCCATTTAGACTAGCATGTTTGTGACTTAAAGGCTTTGATCACACAGTGTGCCTTTGCCCTCCCTCACTCCGTCCCTCCACCAGCCCTCAAACACCACTTCTCCCCCTAAGCTCCTCAGCACGCCTCTGCCGTTTCTATGGTCCTTGCTCCACCCGCCTTCGTACAGCTCCTCAGCCGTTCTCTGCAGCCCCCAGCCCTCGCGCATCCCCTCTCTCCACTCCCCCTCGTACTCACTGCCGTCTGTGTAGGTCATTTTCCCTGTGCCTGCTCGAATCCCTTCAGTGAATTCGCCTATGTATAGGTCTCCGTTGGGGTAAAGCCAGCGACCACGGCCCTCAGCCTTCATGTTCCTGACTTCTCCCTCGTACTTCCCCCCTTCCGCCAGCTCCAAAGCCGCCTCTTTCCCTACGACTCCCTGCACAAACATCCCACTCACTACATTCCCTCCCGCTTCCTCATACCTGCCGAACCCCTGCATGAGGTCGTTCACCCACAGTCCTGTGTACTTATCTCCTGAAGGGAACTGCACACTGCCACACACGTGGTGTCTGCGGTCTTCTCGGTACTGTCCTTCGTAGACTATCCCGTTTTTGTAGGTCATTTTCCCTCTTCCATGTCTTCGATCCTGCTTCCACTGCCCTTCGTAATCACCGATAGTATCCGCAATTTCCAAGCAGTCCATAGCCTCGTTCAAATAGGCCATCCGCCCATACCCACTCCTCAGTCCTTCCTTGAACTCTCCGACATACACTCCGAAGTCGCCGTACACTGCTAAGCCCGCTCCACACAGTGCCCCGGCTTTGAAGCGGCCTGCAAGGGTCGGTAGGGTGGAGAGTCCGAGACGGGTGCAGAGCTCTGCAGAGGTCAAAGTCCGGTAGATTATGTCGGATGGGGAAATTGCGGCTTTGGACGCGAATTCCGGGAAAGCGCTCAAATCGCCGTATTTCTCCTCTTTGGACTCAATGGACCACACAATGCCACGAGTGTGAGTGGAGGACCTGGTCAATAGAGGGTCGGATTTGAGCGTTAAAGCGGCCTTTAGGTGCAATAGTCCCGGGGAAGTGCTGTAGTCGTGCTCAAACTGGCCTTCAAACAGAGTTCCATTCGGGAACTGGATGCAGCCGTAGCCGTGTCTCCGATCCGCCTCAAAAGCCCCCTTGTAACTGGCTCTACTGGCATAGGAAAGCAGGCCCTGTCCATGCTGTTTCGCAGCTTGCAGCTCGCCCACATACCTGCAGTGCACAGAAGTGTACTCCACTGTGCCTTTTCCGCCCTGCAAGGCGTCTTTTTCCCACAGACAGTCCACTTTGTCTCCGTTAGGGAAGAGCACAGTGCCTCTGCCGTGCTTCAAATCCTCTGTCCAGTCGCCTTCATACACCAATTCAGAGACTTTATAATGGTATTCGCCGGAACCGTGCCGCTTGCCTCGGATCCAGGCGCCTATATAGCGGTCTCCGTTGCGATACAGGGCTTCCCCCTCTCCTTCCCTCTCATCTCCCCTGTAGTCCCCGGTATAGGACATGTTCATACTGGGAGAGTTGGGCTTTGGGGGCGTTTTCGCGAATTTGGCGAAGCGAGTAATTCGGCCGGGAGTATTGGGCCGGGTCTGCTTGACGATAGCAAAGGCGGTGCTTTTCTCTAGCAGGTAGGAGAGGAATGTGCCTTTGTTGGCTGTAACGGAAGAACTGCGCATGGAGGTGGAAGGACGGTAGGAGGGCAGAGTGGAAGGGAAAGCAGGAGATCTAGTGTGGATGAGGGGAGTGGCAGTAGGCGAGGCTTGGGAAAGGTTGGAGTGCTTGCGGGGAGTGCGGTGGGAGTGGGGAGTGGGGTGTGAAGGAGGAGGAGTGTGGGAGAGGTGGAGGTGTTGGAGCTTGGAAAGAGACTGGTAGTAACGGGGCAGGATTTGACTGTGGCCCAGTCCTTCCGGAATGACAGCAGCGGGCATCTCCGCCAGTGTCTCCACCCTGCTTTCCTCCTCCATATAGCCCGGCGTCACCGACTTCAGCAGCTCCAAATTGGCGGAGTCCTCCTCCCTCGCCCCGACCTGCGTCTTCCCAGTCTTCCCTACCATATATAAGTCTGCTAGCAGCCATATAGCGCTAATGCGACTCTACTATATGGCTTTCCTATTAACCCAGGCAAATCCTCCTTTCAGTCCGACTCTTTCCTATGGAAAGTCGCAACTGCCTCCTTGGTCTTGATTTCACTCATAGACCTTTCAGCGAATTTCCACTTCTGCAGGAGTCTTTCCTGTTCATTGGCTCCATATCCCTGTAGTAGGCTTATCTGCAGTCCTGCAGTGTTCCGAGGCACAGATCTATCTGGATTCGTGCTGCTCCCATATAGACTTTCAGGGGCGGGAAGCAGCATTTCCCCTCGATTCCCAGTCCCAGGGAGGGTCTTTAGCCGGGTGATTGGCTTGTTTTGTCCACTGTACTCTCGGATGGGCTCCAAACTGTGCTTGACGGAGGGGTCGCCGAGTCTTCTGCGCAGTTTCTTGCCTGGGGAGTGGAAGCTGTCGGAGCAGCAGGGTAGAGAGGGGGAGAGCTGCGGAGACTTGCAGAGCGGGGAACTCGTAAGAGTGGACTTGGAGGCGAGGCTGAAGGAGTTGCTGCGTCTCAGTAAGTGCTAGAATGGACTTTACCCCTCTAATCTTCCCCACTATTTCCTTCCTCCTGCGCTCCAACTCCTCCTGCTCCGTCCTCATTTCCCTCCTTTTCCGCCTCATTTCCTTGCCCCCCAGTCCTCTCCACAGCACAGAGTGCTTCATCAGCCCTGTAATCCTCTCAACCAGCGAGTCCGCTTGTAGTTCCGGCCTTGCTCTACCCCTATTTGTCTCTATTGCCACTGTTTCCGGACTGACTTTCCTCCTCCTTTCCACTTCTTTCCTCACTAATTTGAGCCTTTCCCGCCTTTTCGTCTCTATGTCTTCCCATCGTTTGGCTGAAAGTGGGGTGGAGTCGGGTTTGGGCAGGGAGCGGAGGGACTGGGGAGTGATGTGCAGGACTCTGCAGGCTTGCAGTTCCTCGGGAGAGAGGTAGAAAGAAGGCGTGGAGACCTTGGGGAGGAGAGGCCTAGGCTGGGGAGTCAAGGAAACGTACTTCAGTACCACTCCGGCCATTAGCTATTAGACATAGGAACGCAGAGAGGGGAAAGGGAACTGGGCAGTGGGGGAAAGGAGGGGAAATGCAGGCCGGCTTCGAGGGGGTTTGGAACTGGGTGGGGGGGACAGCGCTCCACGAAGGCTGATTTTAATGGGACCTGGAGACTTGATAGAGCGCACAGGCCTGATATCAGGGAAAGGGGAGAGGACTGGACACAGAGGTGCAGGGGCAGTCCGCGGCTTGGGCCTAGGCCTGATGGTAAGGGTGGAAGAGGCGTTCCAGGCACAAAAGTCTCTAAAAGAGTCCTCAGGGATTGAGAGAATTGGAGACTGCGGGGAGGTGAGTCTGTATACAGGTCTTTTGAGGCCTTGGGTGCGTGGCCTAGCCGTCATTTTTATATATATTCATCGAAAAGCATACAAAATTTGAGGCTTTTAACCCCTATTTTGGGATGTTTTTCGCATTTGGCGGTTGATTGTCTTTTGAAGGAGGGTAGAGCGACCGTAGAAAGGCCGAAAAGCCTCCAATCTGCATTAATTTAGGGTAAATTCGGCGATAGAGATAAGAAACCCAGTGTAAGTAGTACATTTCGACAATTTCCAGGTGCCAAATACAGAAACCTTCCAAATCGACTGCCTCTCTTCGCCCTAATCAAAACTCTCCCATTTCTTCGTCCTTTTGATGTATGAAAATATAGAAATGTGGGTCCTCCTCAGTCTCCTCCTCGCAGTTTCCGCCCATTTCCAGCTGACCAGTCCGTCCTACAGCCGAACTCTCTCCTCAGCCAGCCAGTCTATTCAGTTCCTGTCCACAGGGGAGGAGCTCTACGCTGTCCCGAGTCTCCAAGCCTACTCAGTGCTTTTCTGGGTGCAGTTCAATGGCCCGCTATCTGGCAGTGCCTTGATCCTGTCGTTGACTAGTAGGGGGAAGCAGGCGGTTAGTGTTGAATTGGAGAGTGGGGAGATAGTGGGGAAAGGCTGTAGTGCTTGTGGGGAGTGTGTGTTGCTGAGGACGGCGGGACCGGAGCAGCCGTACAAGTGGGTGAGTATAGGAGTTGTGGTAGACTCGGTAGTGAGAAGCTTTGGACTGACTGTGGCTTGGTGGAAATTAACGCCTTATGTGGCTTCTGGAGTCAATTTGTCTCCGCTACTTGCTTATGACGATTTGACTAGTAGTCTTGTTGTGGGAGGCTTTGCTGTGAGTGATATGTAGGGAGCTATTCTTGACTTGCAATTCCACCCTGCAGCACTTACAACAGAGGCCATATCCACCCTAGTAGCAGCTAAAGCCTGTCATAGAGAATGTCTAGGGCAGTGCTGGGGTCCAGGGGAGAGGGCCTGTTCCTCCTACATCCAATTAACTGATGAAACCCAGCCCTGGACTTCCAACCAAGACCAGTTCATATGGTACAGAGATGATCCGCCTTTACAAGGACATACCTTCACTTCTAGAGACATTTCCTACACTGGCTGGTACAACATAACTACAATCACTAGTTTTTTATGGGTCACTTTATTGCGAGTACACAATATAGATGCAGACTGTGAATATGGAGCTAGGCTGCTTAGTATTTGGTATAATCAATGGTCCAATTTTTTCACTGCTCATATCAAAACTACAGGGCCTTGCGTTGATAGTGATTATGACCCAGCATTGACAATGAATATAAAAGACCGTTGGATGTATGTAACTGAAAGTGTGACTGTGGGCTCAGATTCCAGCACCATTCAGCATTGTTACGGTATATTTGGAGAGGAAAATATATGGTACTGTAATACTTTCTCAAAAGCAGGACTTGGGGATACTTTCGGATCACATCCCGATTCATTTATTACTATTGGGGACTATTATGAACCACAATACAACACCAGGATGATAGGACAAACGGGTGATAACAGGTATTATTATAATTCAGCACTAAGTACTGCTGATTTCGCAGATCTGTATGCCCAAAGGAGCTCTACTTGCACTGAAAACTGCCAAACCTGCCTCAATCCCTTCCAATGTGGTGCTTGCTTACCAGGCTTTTATCTCTCCAATGGTCTATGTGTCCGTTGTAACAGTTGCTGCTCTGTATGCACAGGACCAGGCAAAGATCTGTGTAGTGTCTGTACTACTGGATGTCAATACACAGCTCCCTCTACCTGTTGGAATTGTGGGAGTGGCTGTTTGAGTTGTGACCAGTCTTGGCACTGCCTTGTATGCGAGAGTGGGCTTTACTTGGAATTCCATTCTAGCATGTGCGTAGCTGTTTGTCCTAGTGGCTTTACTTCTTCAGGGAGTCAGTGTTTGCCTTTACTCTCCACTACACTCATAGACTTAACTTTCGATAAAGCAGAAAATCAGGGAGTTTTTTCCGATTTTACTATAAAATCTGGACTTACCACTTCCAAATATCCGCCAAGATTCAACAACGACCAGCCTATACCCTCCAAACACAGAGGACTGTACTTCTCAGGTGCTCAGTTTCTTCAGCTCCTCCCCTCTACTTCCATTTTACTGGCTCCTTCCCTCACTATAGACACCTGGATAAGACCTCAAGGTTCAGACACAAGGACAATCTTTGCCAAGTCTATTGGATGTCTCTCAATATTGACACTGAGAATTAACAATAGTGGTTATATCGAAATAGCAACGGAGCATTCCACAGTCTCTGCAGACACAGCCCTAAAAGCTGATGTGTGGACACATATCGCTGCAACTGTGACTTACAATAGCCATTTAGAAGATACAAATCTTGAATTGTACCACAACGGCCTCCGAATTAAATCGGTGCAAATTCCGCGTCTCTGGGATGAGCATCTGACAGCGGCTTACAATATCGGGAGAAACGGGGAAAGTGACTACTTCAAAGGCTTCATTTGGAGTGTGTCTGTCCACAATAGTGTCCTCAGTGCCTCTGACATAGCAGGGAAAGTGGCCTCTGCAGGATGTCCCTCAGGTCTATCCTTCTGTCTATCCCCTGCAGCTTCCCTACAAACAGCAGAGGAAGAGGCCTGTTTACCTGCCTGTGTGTACGGCTGTGTGAGAACGACAGACTGCAGTCTCTGTGCTGATAAGTTCTGCTCAGTATGTGCAGATTTTGAGACCACACTACAGACCTGCAGAGCCAACGGTGCACAGCCCTGCTCCTGTTTGCAAGGCGGCTTAGCTTTCTAGTAACTCCCATTCTC